>Ga0209790_1000057_pt1 | contig 19373 bp, 20 predicted proteins | sample WorMetG1aBELIZE2_FD_187420 | JGI IMG/M metagenome (GOLD analysis project Ga0209790, IMG submission 187420) | Marine gutless worms symbiont microbial communities from Max Planck institute for Marine Microbiology, Germany - Inanidrilus... ... | reverse complement strand
CCCAGGTTTGTAACGCTTCATCCCCTCTATCCGGTGAGGTTGAAGTCGATGAATCTTATTTTGGCGCACGCCGTGTTCGCGGAAAAAGCAGAGGGGCACGGAGCGGTAAACCGATCGTCTTCGGAATTCTGGAACGCCACGGGAAAGTGTCGGATCCAGGAAGCAGCTACAGAGCGCGATCCGGGGTCAGGCAGCCTTGGAAGCATCATCCACTCGGACGGCTGGAGAGGCTACAATGGGCTGGTGGACATGGGCTACAAAAAGCATTTCCGGATGCATCACCGGGTGCATTATGGTGAGCATGAGTTTGCCCGTAGTAATTGCCATATCAATGGCATTGAGTCATTCTGTTCATATGCCAAACGGAGGCCTGCAAAGTTCAATGCTGTTCCCCGACAAACGTTCCTTTTACACCTCAAGGAATGTGAATTCAGATTTCATCACCGAGAGGAAGATCTCTCTGATAGAATACTTACTCTACTGAAAGAAAACCCACTCTAAAGTTATCTAGACCCTCTGTAATTTCATGTACAGATCACATATACCAGAGATATATCGGAAGACATATATATGAGTAAACTGGTTTTCAAAGAAGGGAAAAAGTATACATTTAGTGATTATTTCGATTTTAGTAATCCGACAGAAGAGATTGCTAATGAGTTTAGCTATTCATTTGAAACAAAGATTCTTAACTTGCCGATTGCAACAGATATAGACAAGAACGTGCTCATCACTTTGCAGGAAAATTTTTATGAAATACTGCCGAAGATTACACTGAATTCTGAAATGGCAAAAAGGGATTTTATGATTGCACCGGTTCTATGGGAAATTATCCGTCATGCCAAAGCAAAAGTAAATGTGGAATACCAAATTGAAATTGATAATAGATTAAGTGGCTCATTGGACTACCTTATACGTTCAAATCAAGAAATAATAGTGATAGAGGCTAAGAAGGGAGATATTGATAAGGGATTTAACCAGCTAACAGCAGAAATGATAGCGTTAGATATGTATGAGGAAAAAGAGCTGCCAGGTTCGCTTTATGGTGCAGTGAGCATAGGCGAGCTTTGGCGCTTTGGTATTTTGGATAGAAAGGGGAAGAGTATCTATAGAGATTTACATACTTATCGTGTACCAGAAGATATAGAAGAAGTCTTTTTGGCTATTCTCGGAATATTGCAAAAAGCCTAACAAAAGCTTCCAGACGACCTCGTTCCTCGGCGGATGAAGCTCAATGCCATTAAGTTAAGTGTTACCCTTCGACAAACTAGAGGAAAAACTACGAATCACGCGAATCCGATCCGCGCTGATTCGTAGTTTTTCCTCTAGTTTGTCGAAGGGTAACACTTAACTTAATGGCATTGAGCTGGAACTGTCGCCACCTAGCAAATGTGAACAAGTTCGGCCATATCCGCTGGATCAATACGTTTCTTGGCTTATTTGTTCCGACACTTGTGACACATCTTGAGTTACCTGTGGAGTCACCATGAAACCGAATCTAATTGATTCTATTCGCGAGGTGCGCCATCGAATCTCAGCCTCCGTTGACCATGCTAGGGGGTATTAAATGGATAACGGTTTACTTGATTCGACTTTAAAGATGCCCCCACAAGAACGAGTGGCATTTGCGGAGTTAATTCTGGCGAGAAAATCATGAGGAAGAAGGTGTAAAAAAATCATGGATATCGGAAGTAAGAAAAAGGGTCGAAGGAGTAAATCAAGGGAAGGACGAGCTTTTAGATTCTGAAAAGCTGTATATTGAGGGTTGAAATTCACGAGTTCGCTTCAAATTATCAAGTAAAATAGAGAGACAAACTATGGTTTTCGGTTCAATCATCGAAATACCTAACTGAAATTGTGGAGGTAAATGACTGCGCAAGCACAAATTCAGTATATATTGGATGAAGAAGGGCAACCTATAAGCGTCATCGTGCCTATCAGCTCTGGCGCGAAATTACCTCAGAAAGAGAAACGGCTTATTTAGTGAAAAGTGAGACAATGAAGAAGCGGCTGTTGGAAGAAAGAAATCGGACTGGAGGCATTTATCTCGACAACGCCTGCACGCAGCTTGGGATTTAACCCGCTAGGTTTTGAAGATTATGTCATACAATGATTTTGACTTGAAGAAAGTTAAACAAGAACTGGGGGTTACATTAACAGAAAAGCAAAATGTCTTTTCTGCTGTCAAAAATATTGATATTTCCTCTACTTCTTACTGAAATATTAGCGGAAAATATCCCTCTTGCCCGTGCTATCAATACAGAGAAAGCTCGTTTCGGAACTTAATTATTGCAAATATTCTAGTGGAAGTGCGAAGAATACTTAAGCACAAGGTTAGTTTGTTTTCCGGAATTGAGTTTAATGTCGATAAGGAAAAGGGGTTAAGTGGTTTCTGTGATTTTATTATTAGTACATCCCAGGAACAATTAACCTTGAGTAGTCCTGTCATTACTGTGGTTGAGGCTAAAAACGAAAACATTATTGGATGTTTGGGTCAATGTATCGCGGAAATGGTAGCAGCCAGTATTTTTAATGAAGCTGAAGGTAATCAGGTTATGCAATTCTACGGCGTAGTTACTACCGGAACCGCATGGAAATTCATAAAAATGGAAGGTCTTGATGTGTTGATCGATCTTGATGAATATTCAATGGAAAATCCAGGTAGAATTGTTGGCATATTGTTGGAAATGTTAGCTGAAAATCAGCCGTGAACAATTCGATCTTAGTTCTACTTTGTCAAATTACAGCGTAACCGACTGATTTAAAAAGAATCCATAGAAATAACGAAGTCCAGCAAAAGTCAAGTCATACTAAATGTGACAAAGTAGAATATAGAATTAGGATTCCGTGAAATGCTGCAAACTGCACGCGATTATCTGAAAAGCCTCCTGCTGGTGGAGCTGTTTCGGGGCTTAAGTGTCACCGGACGCTACATGTTCAGCCGCAAGTTCACCGTCCAGTACCCGGAGGAGAAGGCGCCCATTTCGCCCCGTTTCCGCGGTCTGCACGCCCTGCGGCGCTATCCGAACGGAGAGGAGCGATGCATCGCCTGCAAGCTGTGTGAGGCGACCTGTCCGGCCTTGGCTATTACCATCGAGGCTGAGCCCCGTGCGAACGGCTTCCGGCGCACGACCCGCTACGACATCGACCTGTTCAAGTGCATCTTTTGCGGCTTCTGCGAGGAGTCGTGCCCGGTGGATTCCATCGTGGAGACCGGGATCGCCGAGTACTGCTTCGAGGAGCGCGGTGAGCACATCATGACCAAGGAAAAGCTTCTGGCCAATGGCGATAAATACGAGGCCGAAATCGCCGCCGACCGTGCGGCGGATGCGCCGTATCGATAAGAGATTCGAACCGCAGATAGAAAAAATGATCCGGTCGCTTCGATCTATCCGCAGATTACACAGATTTTCGCAGATTAAAAACAAATCAATCTGTGAGAATCTGCGTAATTTGCGGACAGAAAAAGATAATGTGATCTTTTGAGACTAATGCGAGCTTCACACCTTTGCGGTTAAAAAATCATGGGCTTTGAAAAGATTCTCTTCTACGTCCTCGGCGGTATCGCGGTAATCGCAGCCGCCATGGTGATCACCCGCCGCAATCCGGTCCATGCGGTGCTCTATCTGGTGTTGACCTTCGTGACAAGCGCGATGCTATGGATGCTCCTGGAAGCGGAGTTTCTTGCTATTTCTTTGGTGCTGGTCTACGTGGGCGCCGTCATGGTCCTGTTTCTGTTTGTGGTCATGATGCTGGATATCGACGTAACGGCGATGCATGCGCAGTTCATTCGTTATCTGCCCCTCGGGCTCCTGATCGCCGTTATCATGCTGGTGGAGATCTTCTTGGTCTTGGGCCTGGATACCTTTGGCTTGGAACAGTTCGCCAAGCCCCAAGCCCGACCGGCGGATTACAGCAATACCTCTGAGCTGGGGATGGTCCTATACACCGTCTATATGTACCCGTTCGAGATAGCGGCGGTGATCCTGTTGGTCGCCATCGTCGCTGCCATCCGGCTGACCCTGCGCCGGCGCCCCGACACCAAGTACCAGGATCCGTCGCGCCAGGTGCGGGTCAAAAAGGGACCGGATCGGGTCCGGGTCGTTCAGGTGCCGGCCGAACCGAGGGTAGTGTCCGCGAACGTCCGAACAGCGCCCGCACCGCGCGAGGCGGAGGTGCCATGATCTCCCTGACCGAATACCTATTGCTGGGGGGAATCCTGTTCTCCATCGGCGTTGCCGGGATCTTTCTCAACCGGAAGAACGTCATCGTCCTGCTTATGTGTATCGAGCTCATGCTGCTGGCGGTGAATATGAACTTCATTGCCTTCTCCCACTTCCTGGGGAACACGACGGGGCAGATCTTCGTATTTTTCATACTCACGGTAGCGGCGGCGGAGGCGGCCATCGGTCTGGCGATCCTGGTGGTACTTTTCCGCAGCCGCCGTACCATCGATGTCCAAGCCCTGGATACACTGAAGGGTTAGTACGGATACTCTCAACCAGGGTTATCCGAAAATGAACGCAAATGGATCAAGAACCCTTGATGATGAGCCGATCGCGACCAATCTGCGTTGACTCGCATTCATTTGTGGCTAAAAATAGAATTAGCGAAGTTTGAGTTGAGCATGGGAAAAATGATCCGGTCGCTTCGATCTATCCGCAGATTACACAGATTTTCATAGATTAAGAACGAAACAATCTGCGTAATCTGCGTAATCTGCGGACAGAAAAGATAATCTGATTTTTACGACCCATTTGCGTTGATTCGCGTTCATTTGTGGCTAAAAAGAAAGGGCTGGAATAGGAAGAAAACCGTGACAGTCGAAGACGTCTCGGAAACTCTGAAACGGGAGCTGCCCATACTGTTGTGTACCGATCCGGATCTGCGTCGTCATATTCTGGATCCAACGCGCCGGGAGTATGCGAGGCGGCAGCAGACGGAAGACCGCTTCGATCGCATTCTGGAGGAATTGCGCCAAGACCGTGAGGCCCAGGAACGCAAATGGGTGAAACAGGACCACAAATGGGAGGAGCAAAACCGCAAGTGGTGGGAAGCGCAAGGTGAGAATAAGTGCAAATGGGGGGAGCAAGACCGGCAAGTGGGAGCAAGCGCAGGAGGAGGATAGGCGCGAGTGGGAGGAGCAAAAGCGCAAATGGGAAGAGAGCCAAATTGAGTCCCGGCAAGTGCATAAGGAGACTATGGCCCAACTTCGGAAGCATGGCCGCCGCATCAGTGCTTAGGTGCACGTTGAGGCATGCAATCGGAGGCGTCTTTCCGCAACGCTTTGGCCGGGATCCTGGAAAAGAACTTTGATATAAAAGTACTCAACATCAACGAATACGACGAGCAAGACGGGGTCCTTGGCCGTCCGGACCAGGTAGAGCTGGATGTAATTATCAAGAACGCCCTGTTGCTCATTTGTGAGCTGAAATCATCCATTGATAATGGGTGGTATGTATCTCTTCGAGCGCAAAGCGCGTTTTTACGAACGGCGCTACGATTGCAAGGCCGATTGCCTGATTGTTATTTCGCCGATGGTCGACAAGAGGGCCAAGAAGCTTGCCAAGAGGCTTAGTATAGATGTCTACTCGGATTCTTTAGGAGGTCAGAAGAAATCTGATGACCTGGTACAGCAACACAGAAATTCCGATAATATCGGAATCATTTTTTCCGCAAATGAACGCGAATCAACGTAAATCGGTTGCAAAAGGTCATGTTATCTTTATCTGTCCGCAGACTATGAACTAAATATCCATTTATGACTGGGATGAACTTGAGCCATTCGCACCAGCTTACGCATTGGTTGCAGATGTGGATTTAGTTATCTTTCGTTGGCGAGACGAAGAACAAGTGTCCGTACTCTATGTCTGCACCGTGGCGCATTGATGCACGACGGGCACATTGACGGTGATAATCTCATATGTGGACTCCATAATTGGGATTACAGTTATAAGACCGGGGTCAGTTCATATAATTCAACTGAACGATTACATCGATTCACATCCTGGGTAGAAGGCGGAAAAGTTTGGGTTGATGAAGATGAAATCAAGGCTTGGGCGATTGATAACCTACAGCCTTATGATCGTGATGCCTATCAATGGCTATATAAGGATATATACGGCACTCCAGATGAGCCACACGTTCAATACATTCAACATCTCTCTGAACAGGGTTTGTCGAAAGGGGGGCATCACGGCCGTGTCAGTGCGATGGGTGTTCCCCGTGATGAACTACCGAAGTGGGAAGACATACAGGTCCTCACGGCTCAACTGCATAAAGTCCCTCTTTTGGATGATGCTCCGGTCGGTACGGAAGTCATCATTGGCCCAAACGCGAACAAACCGTTGGTATTGAGGCGACCATTATTCGTGTCTGACATGAGTTTTGGCGCGCTCTTAGAAGAAGCCAAAGTCGCTTTGGCGATGGATGCGGAGTTGGCGGGGACAGGTATTTGTTCCGGTGAAGGTGGCATGTTGCCGGATGAACAAGCCGCCAATTCCCGTTACCTGTACGAATTGGCATCCGCGCGCTTCGTTTTTCAATGGATAAGGTACAAAAATGTCAGGCATTTCATTTCAAGTGCGGTCAAGGTGCTAAAACAGGTACAGGTGGTCATCTGCCGGGCAATGAAGTAAAGGGGAAAATAGCTGAAGTACGCAGTTTAGCTGAAAGTGAGCCAGCCATTTCGCCACCACGCTTTCCGGACTAGGAGCATCTGGATGATTATCGACGTTTTGCCGCCGAGGTGTGCGAGTCCACTGGCGGCATCCTGATCGGTGTGAAGCTTTCCACTCAACATATCGAGCGTGATATTGAAGCCGCCCTGCAAATTGGTGTGGATTACATTATTCTGGATGGGCGTGGCGGAGGTATGGGTGCTGCACATCTATTGTTCAGAGACAATATTTCAGTTCTAACCATCCCGGCGTTAGCCCGTGCTCGTCGCTACCTTGATAAGCAAGGCCGTTCGGACGTCTCTCTGGTGATTACAGGAGGCTTATGCTTGCCCGCGGATTTTATCAAAGCAATGGCATTGGGAGCAGATGCAATCGCTGTTTCCAATTCGGCAATTCAGGCCATAGGTTGTTTGGGAATGCGGGCCTGTCATATCAATAATTGTCCTGTCGGTATAGCAACCCAAAAGCCGCATCTACGACAATGCTGAAAATCCAAAAAGGGGTGCAACAGTTGAACAATTTCTTCCAAGTTTCTACGGAATTAATGCAAGTAATGGCCCGAGCCTGCGTCCACAATCACCTGAGTAAATTCTGCATTGATGAGCTGCTTATCTGGAATCGAGAGATGATGTATCTGACAGGTATCGCTTATGGTGGTATTTTGACGTAACCGTTAAGCCTCCCTCCGGATTTTGGCCCAATGTAAGTATAACCCTTTGATTTGATGTTTTTGGGATCAGGGTCTAGTAGGATGCTGAATGGTTACGTTTCGACAGAATGGTCTGGATGAATTGTGCTTAACAAAGACCCTGGAAAATAACAGCATGAGATTCGAAAAGATCGTTTTTTGCCTTTTGGTCAAGCATAATACTACTTGATAGTAATTTTAATGTTTTCAAGAGTTCTCGGGAAATTCAAAGAATGTATTCGGGAAAACAGGTACGTTGCCACGTTGCATGGAGAAGAAGAAATGGATGAAGGGTAGTGGTGATTTTTGAAGTGATAGGGTAGATGGATTCATCGGTAATCATTCCGATTGCCATCGTTTTTCTCGTTACCTGATTCTAGATTTTAGCCCTCTCTTCCGGAAGAATACGCCTGGTCTGAACGATTGCGTTCATTGATAAAAAGAACCGAAGAGTTTTCAATTATGTCGAAAGACAATATCAGCTAACAAACACACGCAGTAGACCGCAAAAATCGCCATTCGTTTCTCGCTCTTTTTTTTACTACCGATGATATGGGGAATGAGCCACCAATAAATAGGGGGAACAACTATGTTTAAAGTGACTTTGAACGGCACGAATCGTCTGGATATCGAATTGAGTGGGAAATTGGATTCCGATGGAATGAAAACCGCTTTGGATGAGCTTGTCAGCAAGTCGGAAAATATAGAGAACGGCAAAATACTGTACGATGTTGTCGAGTTTCGTTTCCCATCATTAGGTGCAATCGGAATCGAGTTTTCCCGCCTTCCCTCGATGTTCAAATTTATGAGGAAGTTCAATCGTGCGGCTGTTCTGACCGACAAGGCATGGATAAGGAAAGTAAGCGAATTCGAAGGGTTTTTATTCCCAAGCCTGGAAATCAAGGCTTTTAACAGAGACCAAAAGGAAGAGGCGAAAGCCTGGCTGGAGAGTTAGAAATGGAGAGAAAACAAGCGTAAGCCTGACACTTTCGGTATATTCTGGCCTGAAGGTCAGGATTTCAGTGCTGATACCATTAGAACATGAAATCAAAGAAACGGACGACTAAAATCACAAAACCCGAAGACGAAACGGCAACTAGCCGAGGCCCACGAGACCCATGGCAAACATCTATTTGACAATTGTACTCGCACCCCTGGTAGGGGCCATCATTGCCGGCTTCTTCGGGGGCCGGATCGGCCGCGCCGGGGCGCATTGGGTCACTATCCTCGGGGCCGGCATCTCCACCCTCTTATCCCTCTATGTGGTCAAACTGTTCGTCTTCGACGGCCAAGAGGTGTTCAACGGGGCCGTCTATACCTGGATGGTCACGGACGGCATCAGCTTCGAGATCGGTTTTCTCGTGGACAAGCTCACGGCGCTTATGATTGCCGTGGTGTCCTTTGTCTCCCTGATGGTGCATATCTACACCATCGGCTACATGGCCGACGACGAGTACAATTGGCCGAAAAAGTCTCTGACTGGCCGCAACGGCTACCAGCGCTTTTTCAGCTATATCTCGCTGTTTACCTTTTCGATGCTGATGCTGGTGATGTCCAACAACTTTCTCCAGCTCTTCTTCGGCTGGGAGGCGGTAGGCCTGGTCTCCTATCTGTTGATTGGTTTCTGGTCGGTGCGCGAGTCCGCTATCTTCGCCAATCTCAAGGCCTTTCTGGTCAACCGGGTCGGAGATTTCGGCTTTATCTTGGGCATCGCCGCGGTAGCCATGTATTTCCAGTCCCTGGACTATTTGACCGTATTCGGCAAGGCGCCGGAGTTGGTGGATACCAGGATCCAGGTCTTCGGCGACAGTTCGTGGGGCCTGATGACCACTATCTGCGTGCTGCTCTTCATCGGCGCCATGGGCAAATCCGCCCAGGTTCCCCTGCACGTGTGGCTGCCCGATTCCATGGAGGGTCCGACCCCGATCTCAGCTCTGATCCACGCCGCGACCATGGTCACGGCCGGTATCTTCATGGTGGCGAGGATGTCGCCCCTCTATGAGCTTTCGGAGACCGCGCTCTCCTTCGTCATGGTGATCGGCGCGACGACGGCCTTCTTTATGGGCCTGATCGGCCTGGCGCAGAACGACATCAAGCGGGTAGTCGCCTACTCGACCCTGTCCCAGCTCGGCTACATGACCGCGGCTCTGGGGGCCTCCGCCTATGCTGCCGGCATCTTCCACCTGATGACCCACGCCTTTTTCAAGGCCCTGCTGTTCCTGGCGGCGGGCTCGGTCATCATCGCCATGCACCACGATCAGGACATTCGCAACATGGGTGGTATCCGCAAGTACATGCCCTATACCTGGATCACCTTCCTGATCGGTACCCTGGCGCTCATCGGTTTTCCCGGCTTTTCGGGCTTCTTTTCCAAAGACGCCATCATCGAGGCGGTGCACGCTTCCCAGGTGACGGGTTCGGGTTATGCCTGGGTACTGCTGACTATCGGCGTCTTCATCACCGCCCTCTACAGCTTCCGGCTGTATTTCATCGTCTTCCACGGCAAGGAACGCATGGACGAGCATACCCGCCATCATTTGCATGAGACGCCGGCGGTGGTGTGGGTGCCCTTGGTGCTGCTGGCGATACCTTCGGTGTTCATCGGCTGGATCACCATCGAGCCCGTCCTGTTCGGAGACTGGTTCAAGGATGCCATCCAGGTGGCGCCGGAGCACGACGTCCTCGCCCATCTGGGTGAGCACTACCACGGACAGTGGGCCTTCGTGCTCCATGGTCTCATGGCGGCGCCTTTCTGGTTGGCCCTGGCCGGCTTTGTGGTGGCGGCCTATGTCTTTTGGTCCCGGTTCTCGCAGGACCCGCGGATTGAGGAAAAGCTGCGGGACAAGGTCGCCTGGTTTTATCGGGTGCTTGATCACAAGTACGGCTTCGACGATTTCTATCAGGCGTTCTTTGCCGCCGGCAGCCGAGGCATCGGCAGGGCCTTCTGGTCCGGTGGTGACCGGGCGGTCATCGACGGCGTGATCGTGGACGGCTCGGCCAAGACCGTCGGCCGCTTCGCCCGGCTCGCGCGCAAGATCCAGACCGGCCGCCTGTATAGCTACGCAATCGCCATGATCTTAGGGCTAGTGGTCCTGCAGGCGATCTTCGTGGTCTTCTGATTATCGAGGGACGGACCTAATGCACTCATTCCCCCTTCTTTCGCTGACCATATGGCTACCGATCATCGGCGGTATCGCCGTGCTCGGCAGCGGGGACAAGGCACCCAACGTCTCCAAGTGGGTGGCATTGACATCTGCGGTCATCACCTTCCTGGTCAGCCTCGGACTCTGGACCGGCTTCGATGCAGGCACGGCGGTGGTGCAATTCGTGGAGCGGAGTCCTTGGATCGAGACCTTCGATGTCTATTACTACCTAGGGATAGATGGCATCTCCATGCCGCTGATTATCCTGACCACCTTCGTTACCATCTTCGTCGTCATCGCCGGTTGGGAGGTGATCCAATACAAGCCGTCTCACTACATGGCCGCCTTCCTGATTATGGAAGGTCTGATGGTCGGGGTCTTCTCGGCCCTGGATGCCATACTCTTTTATGTCTTCTGGGAGGCGATGCTGATCCCGATGTTCATCGTTATCGGGGTCTGGGGCGGTCCGAATCGGGTTTATGCCACCATCAAGTTCTTCCTCTTCACCTTCTTCGGCTCGGTCTTCATGCTGGTCGCCCTGATCTACATGTACTTTCAAGCAGGGACCTTCGAGGTTGTCGCCTCGCACCCCGGTCTGCCGAGCTTCCACGGTCTGCGACTGGGCATGACCGAACAAATACTGATCTTCATCGCCTTCCTGCTCGCCTTCGCAGTTAAAGTCCCCATGTGGCCCGTCCACACTTGGCTGCCGGACGCCCACGTGGAGGCCCCCACCGGCGGCTCCGTCATCCTGGCCGCTATCATGCTCAAGATCGGCGGCTACGGCTTCCTGCGCTTCAGCCTGCCCATCACCCCGGACGCCGGTGCCTCCCTGGACTGGCTGATCATCGCCATGTCCCTGATCGCGGTCGTCTATATCGGCTTCGTCGCCCTGGTCCAGCAGGATATGAAGAAGCTCATCGCCTACTCGTCCATCGCCCACATGGGCTTCGTGACCCTGGGCTTCTTCATCATCTTCACCATCCTTACCAAGGACACGGCTACCAGCAGCGGGGTACTCGGCATCTCCGGCGGCATGGTGCAGATGGTCTCCCACGGCTTCATCTCTGGGGCACTTTTCTTATGCGTGGGCGTGCTCTACGACCGGCTTCACTCCCGTGAGATCTCCGCCTACGGGGGAGTGGTGAACACCATGCCCCTGTTCGGGGCCTTCATGGTCTTCTTCGCCATGGCCAATGCGGGTCTTCCCGGAACCTCTGGCTTCGTCGGCGAGTTTATGGTCATCCTGGCGAGCTTCCAGGCGGATTTCTGGTATGCTTTCCTGGCCGCGACTACTCTCGTCCTGGGGGCCGCCTATACCCTGTGGATGGTCAAGCGCGTCATTTTCGGTCCGGTCGCCAACGATCAGGTAGCGGCCCTCAAGGATGCCAACGGCCGTGAGCTCTTCGTACTCGGCAGCCTGGCCGCCGCTGTGCTTATACTCGGCCTCTGGCCCGCACCCCTGGTAGAGGTTATGGATGTCACTATCCAAAACTTGGTCCAGCAGATTGCGGTGTCTAAGCTCCCGACCGCCGTGGGCGACGTTGCTGCCGTTTTCTGAGCGGATGTTGTGGGACAAGAATGATTCATAGCATGTGGCCGACAAAAACAACAGTGGAACAAGTGGACATTACCATCGAAGTTGGTGGCAATCGGTGCATATGTTGGTATCATTTCTCTACTTTTCGCTATCTTGGTATATACCTATGAGTTTTCAGTAAGAAATGTCTCAACAAAAATCTCATTTATACCGCCTTGTTCAAGTAATCCAGCGATTGAGCAATACATGGAATATGATATCGCCGTCAAGAATATACGAGATGCAGGTTGGCAATCATCAGAAGTGCCTTCTAGCGATCATCGAAGTGACGATCTTCCCGAAATAGCGAGTTGTGGCCAAGGTTTTTGTCTTATGGAATTTTCGGACTGTTATGGGAGAATACTGACTGTGAACACGTATGGGGAAATCGGAAACGGTGCTTATGTCCGTTAGTGGGAAATCTCTTCTGATAATGAGTCAGAAGGAGGGAGTTAGGTGAAAGTATTTTCTGTATTGCAAAATCGGCCATTCGTTACATGCGTTTTAGTATACCTACGCGTAATTAACGGAAACATAGCCTACAGCCTGGAAAGGGGGCTATGGGGCCGATGGATGTATTCATGTTAATTCACGTCCATTTGTGGTCTTGTTTCCAGTATTTGTGAACAGATGTACTAGGGGCGTTCTCAATTGAGTCAAATCATCATAAAAATCAAGCATATGAGAAGCATATAATTGTTGGCGAGACACTCATAACAACTTGATATCCTTGGAGTAATTTGTTAAGTGAGAGTGCCTCCTAGGTTTTGTATTAGCTAACGGTTGCAGGTAGCCCTTGAATACTCATAGAGTTATACAATCGTTACTTGAACATTGTATCAGGCACAATATATTCTTGGCCGTTGCCCTTGATAAGCTGGAGAAGGGGAGGATTATCGAGCTCACGTCAGGAGTCGATATCATTGCCCCGGAAATATTGCCCTATGAAATCGGCAATGCCTTATCTGCGATGATAAAGAGGGACCGGATCACGGCCAGTGAATCATTATCGGCGCGAATACGGCCAGTAAAATTCCGGTAAGATCATAACCTGGTTCCCCGACCCTGAACCCTCGCCGACCGGCCCTGTGTCTGCAGGCTCACGAGCATGGCTCACGGCCTCGGATACTCTACCGGTATGGGCGAAGAGGGCGGGGAGCCAATCTACGTGCAGGCTCTAAGGCCTCAGGATGTGACGGCTTCCCCAGGTACTCGCCATCAATTCCCTTTCTACCTCATCCTTGGTTCTCCCTTGGAAACAGAACATACAAGGATGTGGTGAGGTCAGGGATGACCGAACCGCATCATTCAGTTATCAGGGGGCAGTTATCAAACTTACATCTGACAACTGATAACTGCCCCCTGATAACTGAATGATGCGGTTCGGGATTCCAGGAGTGGTTAGCGAGGCTTTGCCTCCTCGGGAACGGGAGCATACGAGATGCCAATAGTGCGCGCCAACAAGCCGATCCAGCTTGTCCGGATCGAGGATGTGTCTGATTGGGACGAGGTGAAAACGCTGGCCGGGGATTTCCTCCTACCGCATGATCTCGACGGTCTCAAGCAGCTCCTCGACGGCTTCGTGCGCTCGGTCTACATCTACATCGAGCATGACTATGTGGACGCCTACTATCGTGATACCTACAGCCACTTCTACTCGAAGAAGTTTGCGCATTACCCGGATCGCGCAATTCGCCTCCTCTTCTTCTCCGACCCCATCGCGGCTGACGACTGGTCTGAACCAGCCAAGTTCTCGAACGCCTTCATTGGCTACTTCGTCATCAGGCCGAACCGCGTTGTCTCTATCTGGCGGACCCTGGTCGACCCCAGGCGTGCGAATGTGCCTCCTAGCTTCGTTATCGCGACAAAGTTCGTTGCGAACCTACTTGGCGTAGAACTTGCAGTTGAAGGTTTTCCGTATATGGGCCAGGACACGGACGTCACAATATGCGCCGACTCTGCTCTCTGGTCCTGTCTCAGGCATTTCTCACAGCGGTATCCCGAATACCCTGAGATTCATCCCTATGAGATTACTCAGCTCACGATGGACTTCTCTAGGGGTCTCGTCTCGTTCCCTCTCGGGGACTGACGATGGAACAGGTCACCGAGATCCTAACTCGGTACGGCTTCCATCCGCGCTTCTACGATAAGCCGGATCTCAACCGCCAAGTGGACTTTGAAAGGCTTCTCCACACCTATATCGAGTCGGGGATTCCTGTCATAGTCAGCTTGAAGCTGGTAGACGGGTCGGGCCATGCTATTGCCGGCATCGGCCACTCGTCAGACTTCACCCGCCCGGCCTCCCCCGGGGATCAGGTGGAGCTACGAGTATTTCAGCGGACTCATCGTAAATGACGACAATCTTTCCCCTTACCGGTTAGTGCCGAAAAAGTTTAGGATCAGCACGAACGCCGGCACTGACTATATCTTTGGAGATATCAATGGCTTTATTGTCCCGCTGTACGAGAAGATCTATCTTGCCGCCGAAGACGCATTCTCTATGGTTGAGACGATCCTTTCGGATGAGCAGATTGGGCTGTCCACGCTCCGATCACCTGGATTACCGCCGGGTGACTTGGTAATACGCCTGCTTCTGACTTCTTCCCGCTCTTAGAAGAGGAACCGTCGTAGATCACAGATGCCGAACGACCTTGGTCTGCTATACTCTGCTATGCCTATGCCTATGCCTATGCCTATGCCTAAGTTCATTTGGGTGGCGGAGCTTTCCACGCGAGCACTTTACCCGGAGGGCAAGGTACTGGGGGAAATTGTCATCGACGCTACCGCGAGCTTCCTTGACGACTTCTCTCTCTTGAGTATTCATTACCCCCACCTCCTGATCCTGAATGATCGTGACTCGCTTTCAGGATCGCTGGCAAGTCGTATATCCCCAATAAACATCTCCGAGCATAGCGCATATAGGCTCTACACGAATAACCTCCAGGAGATCGAATGTGACCGAGAAGAAAGCCTCTGAGAACAAACTTATGACCCTGGCCCTTGATCTCGTCGAGGGCAGCCGCAAGGCGGACATCCTCGACAGCGAAGAGTCTGTGCTAAGGCTCAGGCAGTCGCTTGACGATAGACTCAGACCTAAGGCCAGGGCTAACGAGATAGACCGACGCAAGTTCTGGGAGATGGCGTCGAGGCATTTCATACCCTGACCATCAGGAACGGCGCGCATGCCTCGGACTATTGAGACCGGAATACACCCATGTCCTTCACCTTCGATTTTGAAAGCCTGATCCCCATCCTCCCCGAGATTGTTATCCTGGTGCTGGCTTGCACCGTGCTGGTGCTCGATCTTTATCTGAAGGAGGAACAGAAAGGCGTCAACCATGTCATCACCATTGTCGGGCTGCTGATTGCCATTGGGGTCACCGGCCTGGTCGGGGGCGGCGAACGGCAGGTGGTGTTTGACGGCAGCTATGTGCGCGATGCCATGAGCGACGTGCTCAAGATCTTCATCTTCATCGTCAGCCTGTTCGCCTTCGTCTACGCCAAGGACTATCTGCGCGACCGCAACCTGTGGGCAGGCGAATACTATGTCCTGGACCTGTTCGCGGTGCTCGGCATGTCGATTATGGTCTCGGCCAACAACCTGTTGGTTGTCTATCTGGGGCTGGAGCTGCTGGCGCTGTGTCTCTATGCCATGGTGGCCTTCGACCGTGACTCTCCTGCCGGGGCCGAGGCAGCCATGAAATACTTCGTGCTCGGGGCGCTCGGTTCGGGTATGCTGCTCTACGGCATGTCCATGATCTACGGGGCCACCGGCTCTATCGAGCTGGAGACCGTGGCCCGGACCGCGGCGGAGCAGGGGACCCAAAACCAAGTCCTGGTATTCGGACTCGTCTTTCTGGTCATCGGCATCGGCTTCAAATTCGGCGCCGTGCCCTTCCATATGTGGGTACCGGACGTCTACCAGGGTGCCCCGACCTCCGTGTCCCTGTTCCTGGGAAGCGCCCCCAAGATCGCCGCCTTTGCGCTGGCGATCCGGCTGCTGGTGGACGGCCTCGGCGGGCTGCATTCGGATTGGCAGGGCATGCTGATTATCCTGGCCCTCTTGTCCATGGGCCTAGGCAACCTAGTCGCCATCGCCCAGACCAACCTCAAACGCATGCTCGCCTACTCGACCATTTCCCACGTGGGTTTCATCCTCCTCGGACTCCTGGCCGGCAGCGGTCAAGGTTATGCCGCGGCCATGTTCTACGCCATCGTCTACGCCGTCATGGCGGCGGGTGCCTTCGGTCTGCTGCTGATTCTCAGCCGACAAGGCTTCGATGCCGAAGACTTGGAAGATCTTAAAGGACTCAACGACCGCGACTCCTGGTACGCGGCCATGATGGCCCTCATCATGTTCTCCATGGCCGGGGTGCCTCCCACCGTCGGCTTCATGGCTAAGCTGCTGGTGCTCGAATCCATCGTGCGCGTCGACCTCTGGTGGCTGGCCTTGATCGGCGTCTTCTTCTCCATCATCGGCGCCTTCTACTACCTGCGGGTCATCAAGCTCATGTACTTCGACCAGCCGGTGACCGAGGAACCCCTGATGGCCGGCCTTGGCGCTCGGGTCGCCCTCTCGGTCAATGGTTTGGCTATGCTGATACTGGGTATCTTTCCCGCCTCGCTGCTGTCGGTTTGCCAGGGGGCCTTTCTCTGATCCGTGGATAAGACGGCAAGGCCTGCTCGTGGATCGAGTCATGTGGGTTGAGTGCAGCGAAACTCAGCACCGCGAACAACTCATGGACGGGAACCTATTGCAATGCTGTGTTTCGTACTACGGGCTGATCCGCGGACAGGACGTGGAGTCCGCGGCGAGGACCGATTCTACAAAGGTTTCCGCCCCGTAGCAGAAGCCGGCTTCCGGGGAGTGGCCTTAGCCGACTCCTCGATGATCTGCAGAAAGAGTTCACCCTGTTTAATCATCCCGAGCTCGCTGCGGGCCCGCTCTTCCAGGGCGTCCAGACCCTTATGGAGGTCGAGGACCTCCGCTTCGAGGATCCGGTTGCGGGCCCGCAGCTGTTTGAGTTCGGCCTTCTGGGCGCTGATCTCGTCCCGCAGTGCCCGGACTTCCGCCAAGCTGCCTTCGCCGGCCCACAGGCGATACTGCAGCCCCAGCAGTAACAGCAGCAGGATGCCTGCGAACCAGCGCATGCTTCTAGGACGGGGGCATTATAGCCAGGGGAAGGCGCCCTTGCCCGCGTAGCGGGCTTCGCTGCCCAACTGGTCTTCGATGCGCATCAGCTGGTTGTACTTGGCGACACGATCGGAGCGGGAGAGGGAGCCGGTCTTGATTTGTCCGGCCTTGGATGCCACCGCCAGATCCGCGATGATGGTGTCCTCGGTTTCGCCGGAGCGATGGGAGACCACGGCGGTGTATTTGGCCTTGTGGGCCATTTCGATGGCCTCCAGGGTCTCGGTCAGGGTGCCGATCTGGTTGACCTTGATGAGGATGGAATTGGCGACTTTTTTGTCGATGCCTTCCTTCAGGATCTTGGTGTTGGTTACGAACAGGTCGTCGCCCACGAGCTGGGCCTTGTCGCCGATGGCGTCCGTGAGCAGCTTCCAGCCGTTCCAATCCCCTTCGGCCATGCCGTCTTCGATGGAGAGGATGGGGTACTTTTTCACCCAATCGGAGAGCAGGTCGCACATGCCCTGGGAGTCGAGGGTTCGGCCTTCGCCCTCCAGCTTATAGGTGCCATCCTTGTAGAATTCGGAACTCGCCACGTCCAGGCCCAGGTACATGTCCTTGCCGGCCTTGAAGCCCACCTTCTCGATGGCCTCCAGGACCACTTCGACGGCCGCCACGTTGGACGGCATATCCGGCGCGAAGCCGCCCTCGTCACCGACGCCAGTGGCCAACCCCTTGCCGCCGAGTACCGATTTGAGGGCATGGAAGACCTCGGCACCGTAGCGCACCGCCTCGCGGATGCTGGGAACGCCCACGGGCATAATCATGAACTCCTGGAAGTCCACGCTGTTGTCGGCGTGCTCGCCGCCGTTGAGGATGTTCATCATGGGCACCGGCAGCAGGAAGTCGCCGTCGCCGAGATACTTGTACAGCGGCACCGATTTTTCCTGGGCGGCCGCGTGGGCGGCGGCCATGGAGACGCCGAGGGTCGCGTTGGCACCGAGGCGGCCCTTGTTGTCGGTGCCGTCGAGCTCGATCATTTTGTCGTCGATGTCTTTCTGGGCGCTGACCTCGGTGCCGACGAGGGTATCGCGCAGCTCGCCCTGGATGTTTTTGATGGCCTTGAGCACGCCCTTACCGAGGTAACGGGATTTGTCCCCGTCGCGCAGCTCCAGGGCCTCGCGGGAGCCGGTGGAGGCACCGGAAGGGACCGCCGCGCGACCGATGGCGCCGGTAGCGGTGATCACATCGGCCTCGACGGTGGGATTTCCGCGGGAGTCCATGATCTCACGGGCCTTGATGTCGACGATTTCAGACATTTGGATTTTCCTCTTTTGGGGTAGGACTTGCGGTTCGGGCAAGTCGGGTTGGATAATCGCTTGAGATTACGGCCTAATCTGGCAGTGCACAATATCCGGAAACAAAAAGGTACTGGGTTTCGTTCCTCTAGTTGCCGCTCCTTTTGCCTTTCACCGCCGGTAGTGGTGATTTTCGAAGTGATATCTAGCCAACAATCGGCAATAATTCGGTATTATAGCAGGGCGCTGTTGCTCGCTCGGAATGACGGCTTGATACGCGCCCCAATAATCACTGAAAACGATGGCTTCTTTATAAGAAGACGGTACGCGATCCCAGAGTATCCGACAGGTGTTTTCGGTGCGATCACCGCAGGCAGAGGCGACGATTTCTCGGGTTTCTCTATTCATGGCAATCCAGACCTAAACTTTGTCTTTGCTACGAAAGACAAAGGACCGCAACTCATCCACATCCAACACAGGAATCTTTTTGCACTCAACAGGTTCTAGCGTCTCTTCAAGGGGTGGGAGGTCATTCGCCTGTTCTTTTAACCAGGCGCTCAATGTTCGGTGCGAGACTCCAAACGTCCGTTCAATCCCGCGCATACTGGATCTTTCTTCTTTTCTTCCGTCGCGCGTTCTGTGCGCTCAAGTACGCCATAGGCACCACAGGCTTTACAGTGATATTGCGAGCTACCGGATGCATTTGTGCCATTTTTAACGAGATCTTCGCTCTGACATTTGCGACAGCTGTATACTTTAGTCTCGATAATCATAATTGAAAACTCTTCGGTTCGTTTTATCAATGAACGCAATCGTTCAGACCAAGCGTATTCTTCCGGAAGAGAGGGCTAAAATCT
>Ga0209790_1000056_pt1 | contig 19399 bp, 15 predicted proteins | sample WorMetG1aBELIZE2_FD_187420 | JGI IMG/M metagenome (GOLD analysis project Ga0209790, IMG submission 187420) | Marine gutless worms symbiont microbial communities from Max Planck institute for Marine Microbiology, Germany - Inanidrilus... ... | reverse complement strand
CTAACAAATAACTGATGATATTATTCACAAGTCCACAGGCGACTAAAACCTATAATTTGAAGTCAAGCCTGTGCGACCCTGTGAATAATATCAGGTCAATATAACTTGATTTTTAAGACAGTATCTTGATTAGGGTACACACCTGCTTAAACTTCCAGTACCACATAAGCCAAGGCATAGTTTTTTTCATCCGTGATGCTCAAGTGCTGGTTTTTTATTTTACTTGTCAGAACTTTAGACTTCAGGCGGCCATAAAACTTAAAGCCCGGCTTGCCGTGTGCATCATGAATAATTTCAATATCATTGAACCAAAAGCCTTTCATCCCGGTTCCCAGTGCTTTGGCAAACGCTTCTTTGGCGGCAAATCTTTTTGCTAAAAAGCTTGCTTTATCAAGCGCCTGGGTAAATTCTTTTTTTTCCGCGCAGCTTAAGATTTTAGTGGCGAACTTGTCTTGATGTTTGTTATATATTTTCTTAATTCTTTTTACTTTAACCAGGTCGGCACCGATCCCAAATATCATAAATAATTTGTTAGCGGCGCAGCACTGGACCGATAAATCTGGCCGGCTCTTTAATTCCCAAACCAGACTCATCGGTTGCCTTTAACTCAAAGAAAATCTCAGCTGAACGGCTTTTTATTTCTTCTGGATTTACAATGACTCTAACCGGAATCTCATCCACTTCGCCTGATTTTAGATTAACTCTAGTTTTTTCAGCCACAAGCCTGGTTTTACTGAACTCATCGGATGAAACCGAAAGCTCAAACTCATGTGCGGCTGCATCCATATTCATAAGCCGGATATTAAACACATTCGCAATCAGGCCTTCATTAGTTTCCTTATACAGGGATTTTCTATCCCGCACGATATTAAGCTCCAACGGCAGCCTGGTGGATAAAGCGTAGAAAAAGGCCAGGATAAAAATTAAAAACACCGCACCGTACATTAAAGATCGCGGTCTGAGCATATGGGTTTTGCCTCCTGCCATTTCATGCTCGGTTGAATATTTAACCAAGCCTTTAGGCTTACCTATTTTTTCCATAACATCATCGCAAGCATCAATACAGGCAGCGCAGGCAATGCATTCATACTGCAAGCCCTCTCTTATATCAATCCCGGTCGGACAGGCCTGGACACAGATGGCACAGTCAATACAGTCACCCTTGCCGTCGACAGTTTTACCTTTTGCTAGTCTGCTGCGTGGTTCGCCACGGGTTTCATCGTAAGTAATAATTAAGGTATCTCGGTCAAACATCGCGCCCTGAAAACGTGCATAAGGGCACATGTAAAGACAGACCTGTTCACGCAAAAAGCCGGCATTGCCCCAAGTAGCGAATGAGTAAAATAATACCCAAAACCATTCCCAAGGGCCAAGATTAAAATCGATCAACCTGGCGGCAAGATCATCTATTGGCGAGAACCAGCCAACAAAGGTAAAACCGGTCCATAACGAAAATAAAACCCAGGCCAGATGCTTACCGCCTACTCTTAATATTTTCTCCGGATTCGACCACGACGCCTTGTCCATTTTTATCTGCTTAGGCCTATCTCCAACTATTCTCTGCTCAAACCACATAAAAACTTCAGTCCATACGGTTTGCGGACAGGCATAGCCGCACCAAAGTCTGCCGGCGAGGTTAGTAAAGAAAAACAGAGCAAACGCTGCGATAATTAAAAGCAGAGTAAGATAAAAGAAATCCTGCGGCCAGATAACAATATCAAAAATATAGAATTTTCTTTCTGGCAGATCGAATAGTATTGCCTGGCGCCCGTTCCACTTAAGCCAGGGCAGAAAATAATACAGGCCGAGTAAAAGCGCAACCGCCAACAATCTTAATTTAGCAAAAATCCCATGTACTTCACGCGGATAAATCTTTTTGCGTTTTTGATATAACTCCTGCTCTATATGACTTTGAGCATTATCGGTCGCACTCATACTTACCTTCTAATCTAAATGGAATATAAGCAAGTAATTATACACAAAAAAGGGGAATTACCATAAAGATAATTCCCCCAATACTCTTTAAACTTATGGAGAGTTACTTATTAGACAGGCTATAGATATAAGCAGCTAACAAATGTACTTTATCTTCACCTAAAAAGTCTTTAAATGCCGGCATCCGGTTCTTCTGACCGTCAAAGCCTTCTTTAATATTACGGCTTATTTCAAATTCAGACCGGCCATGCAACCAAATATTGTCCGTTAAGTTTGGCGCTCCAAGTGCAATATTACCTTTGCCGTCTTGCGCATGACAGGCTCCGCATAATGCGAACTTGGCTTTACCTTTCTCGACACTAGCCGCATCGGCCTCATGCCCACTTAAACTAAGAACATAGGCTGTAACATCCTTTAACTCATCGTCCTTAAGCGGCACTCCACCATATGGAGGCATTACTCCGGCCCGGCCGTTCATGATGCTAGTCTTGATTTGATCAGGCTGTCCGCCAAATAACCAGTCATTATCCGTCAAATCCGGAAAATCTTTAGCGCCAGCAGCATCAGTACCATGACAAACTGAACAGTAATTAACAAACAGTCTGCGGCCGATCTTGGCGGCTTCTTCATCTTTAGCCGCATCCGCCACACTCATTGCTGAGAATTTTTTGAATATAGGCGCATAGTTAGCATTGGCCTCATCCATTTCCGTCTGATACTGATTTTCCTGACTCCAGCCAATAACTCCGGCAAAGTTACCGAAACCAGGATAAATAATAAAATAACCTATCCCGAAAATAATAGTTATATACAGCATATATAACCACCATCTTGGCAACGGGTTATTCAACTCTTCAATTCCATCATACACGTGCCCGGTGGACTCACCGTCCATTTTGGCTTCACCGGCTGGAATTTTTTTAGACCACCATACCAGCCAACCTAACAGAATAAGGTTCAGTGCAATCAGGCCCATGACCCAGATATTCCAAAATCCACTTAAAGGTAGTTCAAATATTTCGCCCATTTAATATCTCCTTCTATCAACTCTATGAGTTGTTAACTCCTACGAGTTGTTATTATCTGCGTCATCTTCCAATGGCAAGCGCGATGCCTCAGCAAAGTCCTTGTCGCGCTTTTTGCTCATTGTCCAGATAACAACGCCAATAAAAAAAACTAAAGTGCCTATGGTCGAAACCGCACTCCAAAAACCTGTCATTATCTTTGCCTTAAAGTACCAAGACCTTGCAAGTAAGTAACCAGAGCATCCATCTCGGTTTTACCCGCAACCTCATCCTTAGCCTTGGCAATTTGTTCTTCACTGTAGGAATCACAACCATTACAGGTAGTGGCAAATAACAAGTTCATTGTTTCCATCTTCCTGGCAGTCAACTCGCCATCCAGCTTATTTTTTTCTAAAAATGGATAAGCCGGCATATTTGACTCAGGCACTACACTTCTTGGATCAATCAAGTGGTTAATATGCCAATCATCACTATATCGACCGCCAACCCGCGCCAGGTCTGGCCCGGTACGCTTGGAACCCCATTGAAACGGGTGATCATATACGGACTCACCAGCGACCGAGAATGGTCCATAACGCTCGGTCTCCGCTCTGAACGGTCTAATCATCTGTGAATGGCAGTTATAACAACCCTCACGGATATAAATATCCCGGCCCTCTAAAGCCAGAGCTGAGTATGGTTTTAGCTTTTTTCCATCCTGTTCATACGGAGTGGTGACTTTCTCCATAGCGAACAAGGGGAAAATCTGTACTAAGCCGGCAAAACTAATTGCAATCACTACAAAGAAAATTAGTAACGCCGTATTTTTTTCTACAATTTCATGACTCATAGTAACCTCCTGATTAATGGGCCGGAGCCGGGATTGCAGCAGTTACCGTCTTGCTGCCTTTAATAGTCTTAAATACGTTATAGGCCATAATAAACATACCGGTAAGTACCAATACCCCTCCAAACCAGCGTAGGGTATAGAAAGGATACATTCTTTCTAAAGACTCAACGAAACTATAAGTCAAGGTTCCATCGTCATTAACCGCGCGCCACATTAGGCCTTGTACTACGCCGGAAATCCACATAGCACAGATATATAAAACCAGACCAATCGTGTGAATCCAGAAGTGGACTCCAATCAGCTTGGTGCTATGCATACCATCCTTACCGTATAGCCACGGAATCAGGGCATATAAAGAACCGATTGTAATCATCGCCACCCAGCCAATCGCACCGGAGTGTACATGACCGATAGTCCAGTCAGTATAGTGCGATAAAGCGTTTACAGTCTTAATTGACATCATTGGCCCTTCAAAGGTTGACATACCGTAGAAAGACAAAGCCACAATCATAAATTTTAAAATTGGGTCAGTACGCAACTTGTCCCAGGCGCCTGACATAGTCATAATGCCGTTAATCATACCGCCCCAGGATGGTGCCAGCAGAATTAAGGACATTACCATACCGGTGGACTGTACCCAGTTAGGCAAAGCTGTATACATCAAGTGATGCGGGCCGGCCCACATATATATGGAGATTAGAGCCCAGAAGTGCACAATTGATAATTTGTACGAGTACACCGGTCTATTTGCAATTTTTGGCACAAAATAATACATCATGCCAAGGAATGCTGCAGTCAGGAAAAACCCTACCGCATTATGTCCGTACCACCACTGCACCATGGCATCAATCGCTCCGTGATAAACCGAATATGACTTGGTTAAAGAAACAGGAATCTCAGCACTATTACCTAAATGCAGGACGGCAACCGTAATGATAAATGCTCCGTAAAACCAGTTTGCCACATAAATATGACTAACTTTCCTTTTTATGATGGTGCCGAAAAACACGATAGCGTAGGCAACCCATACCAGGGTGATTAAAATATCAATCGGCCATTCAAGTTCGGCATATTCCTTAGAAGTGGTAATACCTAGCGGCAGGGTAAGTGCGGCCAGGACAATGATTAGCTGCCAGCCCCAAAAGGTAAACGGTATTAACGGTCCGCCAAAAAGCCTGGTATGACAGGTTCTTTGCACTACATAATACGAGGTGGCAAAAAGTGCAGAACCCCCAAATGCGAAAATTACCGCATTAGTATGCAATGGTCGTAAACGGCCAAAACCTAAAATTCCTCCCAATTCTGGAAAATTGAGCCACGGCCAGACCATCTGCGCGGCTATGATAACTCCGACCAGCATGCCGACAATGCCCCAAATAACAGTCATTATCGCAAACTGACGTACTACTTTGTAATTGTAAGTCGTAGCATCAGAACTCATTGTACACTCCTCTAATCCTATTAAAATTTAGCCCTATCTTAGGCTATACCAATAAAAATCGCGAGAAATATTAGCACATTTTTCTTTTCCTAAAAGAAAAATCTTTATGCTTTGATGCTTATAAGGCTATAAGTTAGACTGATGAATGCAAGAAAAAAGATTTGAAAGTTTTTAATGTTCGCCTTTAACCCGGCGGATGCCAGCCAGCAGCCAGACGATTACCCTGTTTTTGCGGACCGCCTTTGGGAAATATCTTATGTAAATAATGATTATTTCCTGTTTCAGTTCCCCAGTGTTTTTTGAAATGTTTAATCATGTCGCGCACTTGAGCCTGTACTGCATGTTCTTCATAGTAATTACGGATAAAATTAATGACATCCCAGTGTTCTGCAGTTAACTCTAAATCCTCTTTATTTGCCAGCGCCCGCGCAAACTCTTCAGACCAATCATCCATGTTTTGAATATAACCTTCTTGATCGGTAGCGATTTTCTTATCACCAGCCAAGACGTATCTGGTCTTAATTGCAAATGGATTAGTTTGCATTTTTAGTAAAACTTTTCATATCAACCGCAATTTTTTCGGGGTCTTTAAAATCAAATCCAGTAATTTTGGTATTTGCCGCTAAAACTTCTATGTATTCACTCACCCCTCTTAATAACGATTGGGTGCCCAGATACTCTGCTATATGTTCTGTCACCTGGTCAAAAGGTAGAATTTTATCTGTGCTTTTATCTTTGAATTTTGCTTTATTGTTCTCGTAATAACGTTTACAAGCAGCAGTATCTGCCTTTGGAACATGCACTTCTTTACTGATTAGATTATCTATCAATTTTTCCTCTATTTCTGGGTTGATTGACTTTTCACCCTTGGCTTTATCTGCAGCCTGCTGTTGTTTTAAGGCCGCGTCAAGTAATAACTGGCGAATCACCAGTGATTGTGCTGCCAGAAAACAGGCCTCCTGCAAGCTTTTGGCCGCCCCCTGATATTGCATTTCGGCAAATATCTCATGATCGGTTATTTCAGCTTTACCTACCTGAATCGGCATTGTCTGATTCCCTAAGATCTACGGCGCACAATTTGGTAGTTCTTACGGGTAAAGTATTGCAGCGGCACACTGAATATATGTACCAGGCGGGTAAATGGAAATAAAATAAAAATACTCATACCCAATACCAAGTGCAGCTTAAAAACCCAGGCTTCATTGATCACAAACTCGGCAGCACCAGCTCGGAAAGTAACAATATGCTGAGCCCAGTTGGCCAAAGCCAGCATCGAACTGCCGTCCATGTGTTGTGCAGAATAAAAAATACTAACAAGACCTAACACTAACTGAATAAATAATACAATCAAAATTAATATATCACTGAAATGACTGGTAGCACGTATTCTAGGGTCAGTTAGTCTGCGTTTTAAAAGAATCACCATGCCAATAAAGCACATAACTCCAAAAATTCCACCAGCGGTCATTGCCAATAACTGCTTGGTGCCGGCACTCATAAACGCATGATATGCCCACTCCGGAGTCAACAAGCCAATCAAGTGACCGAAGAACAATAATATTATTCCTATATGAAACAGGTTGCTGCCAAGGCGCATACCTTTTTTACTCAACAACTGGCTGGAATCGGCTTTCCACGAATATTGATCACGGTCATAACGCAGCGCACTGCCGATAATAAATACCGCCATGGCAATGTATGGAAAAACCCCAAAGAAAAATTGATCTATATAACTTACACTCATTGTATCTCTCCAGATAGTATTTGCTGACTGCCGCTAGTATTTGGAACTTCACAACCACCACAATCATCATTACCAAATGCCTCGGCCTCTTGCCATTGTTGGTCAATTTCATCTAATGATTCAGGATCTCGCGGTGCATTTTTAACCGCGTTAGCAACTTTAACCTTATTCGGTTTTATTGCAGACAGACTTTGCAGAGCCCCAAACACCGCAGCATAACTTGAATTATTTTTAGCCAAATGTGAGCCGATGGTTGCAATTACATCAATTACTTCGCCTAATAAACCAGTGGCTTCCTTAATTTCACAAAATGATAAATACTCTAAAAATAAAGGCAGGTAATCAGGCAGTTCATTGCTACTGATACTAAGACCCTTGGCCACATACATATCTCTCATATCCACCATCGCCATACCTCGGTCACGTGACTCGCCATGAATATGCTCAAATAAATACAGACTATGATTGCGGCTGCGGTCAAATATTCCCACATATTCCTCCTGCCAATCAATCAAATCGCGTTCAGCATGACTATTAATGAAGTTTCGCAACAGCTTTATCTGCTTCTTAGAAACAAGTCCTTCCTCAACAATAATGCCATCAAAAGCTGGCAGAGCCGCCTGCAGCTGCTCCTCAGGATAAGTTAACAGTAAGCCTAATAATTTATACGTTTGCATTGTGAACCTTTATCTTGCCATTCATAGTATTTTTATGAGTTTTAGAACCAAATAACCTGGTATCAGACCCGCCTTCGGCGCAACCATTTCCAAAGCTAAAACCGCAAGCTGACCGTGTATCAAACGCCAGCTCGTTATCAAACGGAGTCTCACCTGAGTATTCCCGATGGTTGGTTGGGATTACATACCGGTCTTCATAATTAGCCAGCGCCATTATCCGGTACATATCTTCTACCATCTGCTCATCCAAACCGACCGCTTCTAAAACTTCGAACAGAGTTTTATTTTCAACCCTTTGGGCGCGTTTGAATTTACGCATTGCCATCATTCTCTCCAGAGCATAGACAATCGGCTGCTCCTGTCCTGCGGTTAGCATATTGGCCAGATATTTAACCGGAATCCTGAGCGATTTAACATCGGGCAACGTACTGCTATCTTCGATCTTGCCCTGGGAAATTGCATTTTGAATCGGGGACAATGGCGGGATATACCAGACCATCGGTAAAGTCCTGTATTCCGGATGTAACGGAAAGGCCACTTTCCAGTCGATCGCCATTTTATAGACCGGTGAATTTTGTGCTGCCTCCAGCCAACTGTCCGGCACCCCATCTTCCTTGGCCTTGGCTATGATTTCAGGATCATTTGGATCTAAGAACATATCACATTGAGCTTGATATAAATCCTGCTCGTCAGATACGTTAGCCATTTCTTCAATCTTATCGGCATCGTAAAGCACCACGCCTAAAGATCTTATCCGACCAACACAGGTTCCAGAACAGACAGTAGGCTCACCGACCTCAACCCGAGGATAGCAAAAGATACATTTTTCCGATTTGCCGGATTGCCAGTTATAGTAAATCTTCTTGTATGGGCAGCCGCTGACACACATCCGCCAACCACGACATTTATCCTGATCTATCAAAACTATGCCGTCTTCCTCGCGCTTGTATATTGCACCGCTTGGGCAGGAAGCAACACATGCCGGGTTTAGACAATGCTCACACAAACGCGGCAGATACATCATAAAAGTATTTTCAAACTCACCGTAAATCTCTTTTTCGACATCTTGAAAATTATAATCCTGGCTGCGTTTAGAAAATTCGCCACCTAAAATCTCTTCCCAGTTCGGCCCCATCTTTGGTTTCTCCATCACCTTGCCGGTAAGCATAGAGTGTGGTCTGGCTACCGGCGGAGTCGGCATTTCCGGGGCATTTTGCAAATGCGCATAATTAAAGGTAAATGGCTCATAGTAATCGTCAATTTCCGGCAGATCCGGGTTGGCGAATATCTTGGCCAGCAATCTAAACTTGCCGCCTAACTTGGGCTTTAGCTTGCCACCCTTGGCAACCCAGCCGCCATTCCAGCGCTTTTGATTTTCCCAATCGTGCGGATAACCAATACCGGGCTTGGTCTCGACATTATTAAACCAGGCATATTCCACGCCCTGACGCGAAGTCCAGACATTTTTACATGTTACCGAACATGTATGACAGCCAATACATTTGTCCAGATTAAGAACCATCCCTATTTGTGCTCTAATTTTCATAGCTATTCTCCTGCAGCCTTAAGCGGCTCATCTTTCCATTCGACATTTTCCAACTTGCGCACTATGACAAATTCATCACGATTGGAGCCAACAGTGCCGTAATAGTTAAAGCCGTATGACAATTGGGCATACCCGCCTACCATATGGGTTGGCTTAGTTACCGCTCTGGTAACAGAATTGTGAATACCTCCCCGGTAGGTGGTGGTTTCAGCAACTGGCATAGTGTTGATTTTTTCCTGCGCATGATACATAAGCGACATGCCTTCCGGCACTCGCTGGCTTACTACCGCCCGCGCCACTATCGCACCGTTTACGTTATAAAGCTCAATCCAATCGTTATCTACCACGCCGATTTTCTCTGCGTCAACTTCACTTATCCATACTACCGGCCCGCCACGGTTCAAGGTCAACATTAGCAGGTTTTCCGAATAAGTGGAGTGGATGCCCCATTTTTGGTGCGGAGTAATCCAGTTTAATACCACCTGCTTACGCCCTTGGCCTTTAGCCTCAATTATTGGCGCCACGGTCCTGGTATTAATCGGCGGCTTATAAAGACAGAAACCTTCGCCGAAATCCCTTAACCATTTATGGTCCTGATAAAAATGCTGGCGTCCGGTAAGAGTGCGCCATGGTATATATTCGTGTACATTGGTATAACCTGAGTTATAACTTACATGTTCATCTTCCAAACCGCTCCAGGTTGGGGAGGAAATAATTTTCCTGGGTTGTGACTGCACGTCCCGGAACCTGATTTTTTCATCTTCTTTCGGTAAGGCAAGATGTGTATGATCGCGTCCGGTTATCTTGCTTAAAGCATCCCAGGCCTTGACCGCCACTTGACCATTAGTTTCCGGAGCAAAAGATAAAATAACTTCTGTTGCATCAATATCAGTATTAATACGAGGCAGTCCCTCTGATACGCCTTCTTCCTCTACTGTCTGATTAAGCCCTTTTAATAACTCGACTTCAGCTTCGGTATTCCAGGCTATGCCTTTACCGCCATTACCAATTTTTTCCATCAAGGGCCCAACTGAAGTAAACTTTTTATAGGTGTTGGGATAATCCCGCTCGACCTCGATTAAAAACGGCATGGTCTTGCCGGGCACCGGTTCACATTCACCTTTTTTCCAGTCTTTGACATCCAATGCTTGTGCCAGCTCGCCTGGAGTATCATGCTGCATCGGCATGGTCACTAAATCAGTTTCCTTGCCTAAGTGTCCAACTGCTAAATTGGAAAACTCCTTGGCAATTCCTTTATAAATCTCCCAGTCACTCCGGCTTTCCCATGCTGGATCTACAGCCTTGGACAGGGGATGTATAAATGGATGCATATCTGAAGTATTTAGATCATTTTTTTCATACCAGGTTGCAGACGGCAAAACAATGTCCGAATACAGGCAGGTAGTGGACATTCTAAAATCCAGAGTTACAAACAAATCCACCTTGCCTTCAACCTCGGCATCATGCCATTTGACTTCATGCGGGCGCTTATCAGTCTCTTGCCCCATTACCCCGTGCTGGGTGCCTAATAGATGCTTTAACAAATACTCGTGACCTTTGCCGCTGGAGCCCAAGAGATTAGAGCGCCAGATAAACATATTGTGCGGGTAATTTTTAGGATTATCCGGATCTTCGCAGGCAAATTTTAATTCACCGGATTTTAACTGCTGGACTGCATAGTCCTTGACTTCCATCCCGGCTTCTTCGGCCATTTGCTTGATTCTAAGCGGATTGGTCTCAAGTTGCGGCGCTGATGGCAGCCAGCCCATTCTCTCTGAACGGACGTTACAATCAATCAATGAATAATCTTTCCAATCTTCCTTGTCAGCCAAAGGCGACAGTAACTCATCTATCTCAATCTGCTCATAGCGCCATTGGTTTGAATGATTGTAAAAAAACGATGTACTATTCATATGCCGTGGCGGACGATTCCAATCCAGGGCAAAGGCCAATGGGGTCCAGCCGGTTTGCGGCCTAAGCTTTTCCTGGCCCACATAATGCGCCCAGCCACCGCCGGATTTGCCTACGCAACCGCACATCATGAGAATATTAATAATACCCCGGTAAATCATATCCATGTTGTACCAGTGGTTAACCGCTGCGCCGACAATGATCATTGAACGGCCTTCGGTTTTATCTGCATTATCAGCAAACTCCCGCGCCAGCCGTATCACCTGCTCTCTGTCAACTTTAGTGATCTTTTCTTGCCAGGCCGGAGTATAAGGCACATCATCATCAAATGAGCTTGCCACATTGTCACCACCAAGCCCCTGATCCACTCCATAGTTAGCCATCTGTAAATCAAACACGGTGGCCACCAGGCATTCGGAACCATCAGCCAGGGTTACTTTCTTTGCCGGCACATTGCGTTTTAGTATGCTGTCATGCTCAGTGTGTGAGAAAATCTCCTGGTCATGCTCCTGATTGGCAAAATACGGAAAACCAACCTCAACTACTTCGTCTGCGCTATTTACTAGTGACAATTTCGGTTCAACATCCGTACCATCAGCCACATTTTTCTTTTCCAAATTCCATTTACCGGATTTATCCCATCTAGAACCGATAGTGCCGTTAGGCACTACAATGTTTCCCGATTTCTCGTCAATAATTAAGGCTTTCCACTCACTGTTTTCAGTCTCGCCCAGAGCGTGCGGCAAGTCCGAAGCTCTTAGGTTGCGCCCAGGGGCTAAACAGTCCGCTTTCTGTTCTAATATAATCAAAAACGGCATGTCAGTATATTGGCGCGCATAGTCATTAAAATATGAGCTTTTACCGGTTGCGTGATACTCGGTTAAAATCACATGCCCCATTGCCAAAGCTAGCGCAGCATCAGTTCCCTGGCGCACCGGCACCCATTCATCGGTAAGTTTGGAAACTTCACTGTAATCTGGAGTAACCGCAACGGTTTTAGTGCCGTTGTAACGGGCTTCGGTGAAAAAGTGCGCATCAGGACTTCTGGTTTGCGGCACATTTGAGCCCCAGGCCATCACGTATGATGAGTTATACCAGTCAGCAGATTCCGGCACATCAGTCTGCTCGCCCCAAGTCTGTGGCGAACTTGGCGGAAGATCACAATACCAGTCATAGAAACTCAAGCACACCCCGCCGATCAAGGACATATAACGCGCGCCGGCAGCGTAAGATACCATCGACATAGCCGGAATCGGTGAAAATCCTACAACCCGATCAGGTCCATATTCTTTGGCAGTATAAACATTGGCTGCGGCAATAATTTCATTTACCTCATCCCAACTAGCACGCACCATCCCGCCGAGACCCCGGATAGATTTGTATTCTCTGGCTTTATCCGCATCATTTACAATTGAAGCCCAAGCATCAACCGGATCAGCGTGTTGCTCTTTGGCAGCCCGCCAAAGTCTTACAAGCCGACTACGGATTAATGGATGCTTAAGTCGGGTTGCACTGTATAAATACCAGGAATAACTGGCACCGCGCTGACAACCTCTGGGTTCATGATTTGGTAAGTCCGGCCTGGTACGCGGATAATCGGTCTGCTGGGTTTCCCAGGTAACCAGCCCGTTTTTTACATAAATCTTCCAACTGCAAGAACCGGTACAGTTAACTCCATGAGTGGAACGCACGATCTTATCATGGGCCCAGCGGTTACGGTAAGCCCGCTCCCAGTCGCGGTTTTCTGTAACTAATTTACCATGGCCGCCGGCAAAATCTTCCGACTCAGGTTTCTTAAAAAAAGTCAGTCTATCTATAATATGACTCATGCTCTCATCTCCTATACTATGCTTTCTTGCTTAAATCTTTAATTAAGGGTTTTTATACTCTGCTTTTGGCCCTAAGTAATACCACCAATTAAGCAACAAACAAACAAAGTAAAATATTGCAAATCCATACAGGGCATACTCCGGGGTGGCAAGTTTTATTTGCTCACCAAACACCTTGGGGATAATAAAGGCACCGTAAGCTGCCACCGCCGAGGTCCAGCCTAAAACCGGCCCTGCCTGTTCCTTATCAAACACTATGGCAATAGTGCGAAAAGTCGAACCGTTACCAATACCAGTAGCGGCAAACAACACAAGAAACAATATAAAAAACGGCAAGAAATACTCTTCAGGAGTTGCAGAGGCATAAGCTTGTTTTAAGAAATACGCCACTCCCAAAGCGCTGGCTATCATAACTATTGAAACCAGTTGGGTTACCTTGGCACCCCCGACTTTATCTGATATCCAACCGCCAACCGGACGAATTAATGCGCCGATAAACGGCCCCATCCAGGCATACATTAAGGCTGAAGGTCCGTTAGGGTTAGCGGTATTATGCGTCATAACCCCATCCACTAAAATGTGCTGAAAACCAAACACAACCTTAATTGCCAGGGCAAAACCTGCCGAATAACCGATAAAGCTGCCAAAAGTCATGGTATAGATAATACTCATGACCCAGGTATGCTTATTGCTGAAAATTTTGTATTGACGCTTAAGATTCGGCCTAACATCACCCGGTATCATTTTAAGCAGCATTACCGTAGCAAATATAACCCCGGCAATTACCGGCCACTTGGCCCAGCCCGGCGCTCCTAGCCCGCTTGGTGCCGGCAGAATAATATAAAGCCCGGCCGCCGCGGTTAAAAAACCCACCATGAGCATTCCGATTATTTTTCCCATAGCGCCAAATGGCGAACCTATATTAGGCGATACATGCTCGGTACGGATATTGTTCATACCGAACCAGCCGATAATAGCCAATGGAATTAATAACACCAACCAGACGAAACCTGCGTTCTGGATCCAAGTTTCTGAACCTGCCGGTATTTTACCGATTAAGGTGCCGGAAGAATTTTCCAAAATCATCGGTGAACCGCCAAATACTCCAAAAGTCATAACCAGCGGGATTACGATCTGCATGGTTGTAACTCCGGCATTACCTAATCCGGCGTTTAATCCCAAGGCCAGGCCCTGCATTCTTTTTGGAAAAAAGAAACTTATGTTTGACATGGAGGAGGCAAAATTACCACCACCGAAACCCGACAAAAAAGCTAAAATTTGAAATATCCATAGCGGAGTATTTTTATCCTGCAATGCAATACCAGCACCAATGGCCGGTATCATCAAAAGGGCTGTGGTAAAAACTATGGTATTACGACCACCGGCAATTCGAATAAAAAAGCTGCTTGGTATGCGCAAAGTTGCCCCGGTCAATCCGGCAATTGCCGCCAAAGTAAACAATTCGGCTTTCTCAAACGGGAACCCAAGGTTAATCATCTGTACCGTAATAATTCCCCAATACAGCCAAACCGCAAAACCACAAAGCAAACTGGGAATTGAAATCCACAGATTACGATTGGCAATCTTTTTACCTTTGGAATCCCAAAACTCTTTGTCTTCAGGGTTCCACTCTAATATATCTGCCATTACTTTCTCCTTGCTAAAATTTAATTAGTGCCTTTCTCTGTGAATTTTGGCATTTGCTCCGTGATAGAAAACTTTAGTAACAATCACGCATACCACATAAAACAAAATAAAAACTAAAAATGCCGGCTTAACGTTATCCAGGGTATTTAAGAAAATCGCCAACATTGCCGGAATTAAAAAGCCGCCAAAAGCCGCGATTGATGAACTAAAGCCTAAAGTTGAGGCAGTTACCAGCTTGCAAGTTTTATCTTCTTCATCACCCTGATAGAGCTGCATGAATATTGACGGCACCATTTTAAAAGTCGAACCATTGCCGATACCGGCACAAAAGAACAACACCATAAAACCTATATAAAACAAAGTTAAATTACCGGCTGCGCTATTTACCCCAGGAAGGCTTAAAAAAACCAGGACCATTGCCAGCGTCATAACGATAAAGTTATAAAAGGTAAGTTTGGAGCCACCGATTTTTTCAGCAAACCAACCGCCAAACGGCCTGGATAATGCACCAATCAAAGGCCCATAGAATGCATAAGTTAATGCGTTGTCAAAATCAAATAAACTGGTCAAGAGCATAGGAAAGGCGATTGCCAGGCCTATAAACGAACCAAAAGTACCGGTATATAAAAAACTCATTATCCAGGCATGTTTTTCCCTGAACGTAATAAACTGCGAAGCAAAAGAAGCCTTAATGTCGGCAATATTATTCATGCCAAACCAGATAGATATGGTGCTTAACAGAATAAATGGCACCCAGATGTAGCCAGCATTTTGTAGCCATATTTCACGGGTTTGACCATCTACTACCTGAGTTTGTGCATCTCCACCTAAAAATGCCAAAGCTCCGCCATAAATCACTACTGGCACAACCGCCTGCGACACCGCAACCCCTAAGTTGCCAAAACCGGCATTTAACCCAAGCATACTGCCTTGCCTGTTGGTTGGAAACATATGGCTTATATGCGCCATACTTGAGGAGAAGTTACCGCCACCTAGTCCGCAAAGCAGTGCGATAAACACAAATACTACATAACTGGTATTCGGATCTTGTACTGCAACTCCTATCCATAATGCCGGCAATAACAAGGTGAGAGTAGAAAATATCTCCCAGTTACGACCACCGAAAATCGGCACAATAAAAGAATACAATAAACGTAAAAATGCTCCGGATAGTCCCGGCAGCGCCGCCAGCCAGAATAGTTGACCGGTACTAAAATCAAAACCAACAGTTGGCAACTGTACGACCACAATACTCCAGACCACCCATACGGCAAATGACAATAACAAGGCCGGCATGGAAATAAAAAGGTTGCGATAAGCTATAACCCTGTGCGGTTTATAATCCCAGAAGCCCGGGCTGTCTGGCCGCCAGCCGGATAACCAGCGGGACTTTTTGCTTACCAGACCATGCTCTTTCAACTCGCCCAGAGCGCCTTCGTGCTTGGCCAAAATAGCATCCTTTTCCTGCTTCTCCGAAACCCAGGTCCAGATCATCACTCCGGCCAATACCGCAAACATCAACATGAAGCAGCTGGTACGTAAATCGGTTATATCAGCCATGATACCGAACATAATAGGGAGGGTAAAACCGCCAAGGCCGCCGATCACCCCAACCAAACCACCAACCGAGCCCATATTATTGGAATAATAATCCGCCAGGCTTTTATACACACTGGCCTTGCCGATGCCTTGGGCAATACCTACTATGAACACTAAAATCGTAAACCAGATAACATTGTTACCAAGAGCAACGGATTTGTCACCGCTAATACCATGTATGGTTATTGTGCTATCAGGATAGGATAAGAAAAACAGGGAAATAATCGAAAACCAGAACACCCACCAGGTGGTGGTGCTGCCGCCCCATCTATCCGACATCCAGCCGCCAAGGGCGCGTATTACTCCCGAGGGCAGAATAAATATCATGGCGATATAACCTGCTACCGCCGGAGTTAATTCAAACTCTCCTTTATAATAATTTGGCAGCCATAAGGACAAAGCAACAAATCCGCCGAAAACAAAATAATAAGCCAGACCAAAACGCCATACCCTAATCTCGGTAAGAGGCGCCAGCTGCTGGGCTAAAGTTACAGGCTCATGTTTACGCTCACGCTCAGCATGTTTTGGGTCATCATAGGTAAAAAACCAGAAGATTACCGCCATCACCAGCATGGCTATTGAATAAACTATTGGAATACCATGCCAACTGCCCCAGGCGGCAATAATAGTTGGGCCTACCAGATTGGTTACTGCCGCCCCGGCATTACCAGCGCCAAAAATGCCCATTGCCGTGCCCTGCCTTTCTTTTTCAAACCAGGCTGAGGTATAGGCTATACCGATAGCAAATGAACCACCTGCAAGCCCGGTAAACAAACCTACCAATAAAAAGTGCCAGTATTCCTGCGCAAAATACAGACCGTAGGTTGAGGCTGCCACCACCAGCATCTGGATAAAATATACGATTCGTCCGCCAAATCTGTCTGTTAATAAGCCTAGCGGCAGCCTTATCAAAGAACCGGTCAAGACTGGAGTTGCCAGAAGTATGCCTTTTTCGGTCTGGCTTAAATTTAAGCCATCCTGGATATGCAGCACAATAATAGAGAACATTATCCATACGGCGAAATTCACCGTAAAGGCCATAGTGTTCATAGTTAGAACTGAGTTTTGCTTCCATCTATGGCTTGCCATAAATCTACCTCTCTCCTTAAAATATCTCTTAATACTCTAGTAGTTATTTCTTTTATATCAACGCTTACTTAAAGTTTTTATTAACTAACTTTCATAAACTGAGCACACGTTATCATCTTTTTAAAGATAAAAAATTGACCCTGGTCAAAAAGCAAATATTTTTTTATGAGGGATAATGATTTTTTTATACGTTATAATTCAGCACCAAAATATAGCAATTTAGTAGTTAACAGCCAGCATATATATTTGATATTAATAGTAAATATATTGTGGCTGCTGTTGTAAACTTATTATTTGGCAGAAATTAAACACGATAACTTTTTTTATGAAGGAAATTCTTAAAGTGTTGACTGATATTGTGCATGAACTGCAGCGAGAAAGAGGCAGTGCCGCCATTTATATCGCAAGCAATGGCGCACGATTTAAAGACCGTTTAACAATGCAGATTCAGCAAACGGACCAAACCCTGGATCAGTTTAAACAACAAAATTCTTTATGGAAAAAACAGCTGGTACAAAAACCGTCTTATAGCAAAAAATTAACAGAACTTTTAAATAAAACCAAAAACCTACATGTTATTAGGAATTCTATAACTAACCTGGGTATTACACTGGCCCAGACTTTTAATTTTTATTCACACCAAATGATCGGTCCGCTATTGCAAATTATGATTGAAATAGCCTGTTTCTCCAAAGATTATCAGCCGGAATCCGTAAGCGCCTTTAACAGTTTTTTGCAATGGAAAGAACGAGTAGGCCTGGAACGCGGTATAGGTACTCGCGGCTTTATTAATGAAACTTTTTTGAATGACGAATTCCTGGAAAGATTTTCCTTTGTTCTGTCCGAACAAAAAAACTATAAGGAAATTTTTCTAACCTTGGCTAACCATCAGCAGCGAGATCTGCTTGCACCTTTAGAAGAATCCCCAGATATACAGAAATTATACAAATACTATGATGAATTAAAACATAATCCGGATTCTAAGTTACTTAGAAAAACCACCCCTGAGGAATGGTTTGACTTATTATCCCAAAAAATCGATATCCTGCATGATATAGAAAAAAAACTTATTGATAATTTAGATGCTACTGCTAAAGTTCCAAAAGCTAATAGCACCTCACAGCCAGGAGGGTTATTTGATAAATACCGGGATTTTATAATTTCTCTGCAAATATTTTCCAATCTGCCGCAAGACAGCATGCTGCAAATACTTAATAACAGCAAAATAATAAATTTTCCTAAAAACAAAATTATTTTTCAGGAAGGTGAAAAAGCAGACAAATTATTTATCGTACTAAAAGGCTGGGTCAAGGTTTATAAAAGCAACCCAGAGGGTGAAGAAACCATAGTCCAGATGTTAAGCAGCGGTGATACTATTCTTGAGCCTTTTATATTTCTCAACACTGTTTTTTCGGTAAGCGGTCAGGCCATTGAAGATGTGATAATTCTGTCAATTCCAGCCAGTGTATTAAACCAACAAATGCAAGAAAGCAACAAACTGGCGCTAAATTTTATTTCTAATATGTCACACAGCTCCATGCACCTTGTAAGGCAAATTAAAAATATCCGCCTGAAAAAATCTGATGAAAGAATTGGCTGGTTTTTGCTTAAGCTGCATATTGAGCAGGGCCTTAGCAAAAAAACCGTAATTTTGCCCTATAAGAAAAACTTGATGGCAAGCTACCTTGGCATGACCAGCGAAACCTTATCTCGCGGACTTAACAAACTTAAACAACAAGGCGTTAAGGTTTTGCACAATAAAGTTATCCTGCCTTCAACTACCAGCTTTTGCGCCTATTGCGACTTTGAAATTGCTGGTAAATGTGATGTATATAACAGTGAAATCTGCAAGTACAGCAAACAGCCAAAAGTCGCATCATAAAGATTTACCAGCAACCTATTTCCGGGCTATCAAGATCATCGAGTCATATGATTTTGCAGTATGAACAAGGAATAATTTTGTGAAAAAGCGCAGTTTACAGGCAGTAAATGAGCATTTTAAGATACTGTCTTAAAAATCAAGTTATATTGACCTGATATTATTCACAGGGTCGCACAGGCTTGACTTCAAATTATAGGTTTTAGTCGCCTGTGGACTTGTGAATAATATCATCAGTTATTTGTTAG
>Ga0209790_1000054_pt1 | contig 19862 bp, 15 predicted proteins | sample WorMetG1aBELIZE2_FD_187420 | JGI IMG/M metagenome (GOLD analysis project Ga0209790, IMG submission 187420) | Marine gutless worms symbiont microbial communities from Max Planck institute for Marine Microbiology, Germany - Inanidrilus... ... | reverse complement strand
CTCCAACTCTCCGGCCAATGCCGCTTCAGTCAATTGCTTAATAAGCGGAGTTAGAACTCCATCTTTACCTGTCAGACCTTTACCTGATTTTAAATCAGCTAAGGCCTTGTCTATATCAAATTTTGCCTCCATGTCTGTCTCCTTAAATTATCATATTTTAAGTTTTGACACAGAATTATGAACACTACCGATAATTGTTCGTTTTTTTCTTAAATTCCGGGGATATGATGTTTAATTTAACGGCAAATAAAGTTCATGTCTCCGGCTGTAAAGTTTTCCATAAATTTATTTTTCCTGTTTTTTAATAATCCATTTTATTAAATACATAAAACCTTAACCTGGAAACACCCCTGTGGATAAGTACCTGTCGCCCCGATCCGGAATGATTACTACTATGATGGCATCCTCGACTTTTTGCGCTAATTCCAAAGCCGCGGTTACCGCGCCGCCGGCCGATATTCCGCAAAATATTCCCTCTTGTGCGGCTAATTTCCTGGTAGTTTGCTCAGCTTTGGCCTGGCTCATATAAATTATTTCATCGACCCTTGTCGGCTCATAAATTTTCGGCAGGTATTCTTCCGGCCATTTCCTGATCCCTGGAATTGATTCAGCATCCGATGCCGGCTGCACGCCAATAATTTGTATTTTCTGATTTTTCTCTTTTAGAAATCTCGACATACCCATAATAGTGCCGGTGGTACCCATGGCGCTTACAAAATGAGTAATTTTGCCTTGGGTTTGTTGCCAGATTTCGGGGCCTGTCGAGTTAAAATGTGCCAGATAATTATCAGGATTGGAAAATTGATCAAGGATTTTACCCATACCCTGCTCTTGCATTTCCCTGGCCTTATCAATCGCCGCTTCCATGCCGCCGGCCTGTGGCACTAATATAAGTTCCGCGCCATATGCTTTCATGCTGGCACGCCGTTCCATGCTCATATGATCCGGCATCACCAAGTATATTTTATAGCCCATAACCGCAGCAGCCATGGCAAGCGCAATGCCGGTATTGCCGCTGGTAGCTTCAATCAGGGTATCCCCCGGATTAATTTCCCCACGATTTTGCGCCTGCTTAATCATATTCAGCGCCGGACGATCCTTAACCGAACCTGCCGGATTATTACCTTCAAGCTTAAGTAAAATCCTATTTGCGGTTGAATTTAGTCTTTGCAAACTAACCAATGGAGTATTGCCGACCACCTGCTCTACGGTTTTAATGTTCATGCAACAAATCTTTCAAATATTTTCGTGTAGTATAACCACACTATGCCAAGAATTAAGCAATTATCCAGACAGCTTGCCAATCAGATAGCTGCCGGGGAAGTAGTTGAGCGCCCGGCCTCGGTATTAAAGGAGTTGGTGGAAAACAGTATTGATGCCGGCGCAAATAAAATTGAAATCAATATTAAACATGGCGGACATAAACAAATTAAGGTTAGCGATAATGGCGCAGGAATTTATCGTGACGACCTTAAACTTGCGCTTCTTAGTCATGCTACCAGCAAAATAGCAAGCCTGGATGATCTTGAAAATGTAAGCAGCATGGGATTTCGCGGTGAAGCCTTATCAAGTATTGCTTCTGTTGCTAAACTCACAATAAAATCCAGACAACAGGAAGCTGACACAGCCTGGAGTATTGAGGCGTTTGATGCTGAAAGTCTGGCAGATCCCAAACCTTGTGCCCAGCAGCCAGGCACCAGTGTTGAAGTGTGTGATTTATTTTATAGTGTTCCGGCACGTAAGAAGTTTTTAAAAACCGAGCGTACCGAATTTACCCATTTAACCGAAACTTTAAAAAAAATTGCTCTGGCCTTCCCGCAGATTGAATTTAGCCTTATCCACAATAATAAAAAAGTTAAAAAATTTCCAAGAGCCGAAGGCCAAAAACAATACCAAAAAAGAATTGATAGTATTATGGGCGATGAGTTTATGCAGAGTTCTCTGGAACTTGACTACAAGACAGATGACTTAAAACTTGCCGGGCTTATGGGTCTTCCAACCTTTGCCCGCAATAACACCGCCTTACAATACTTTTTCGTTAACGGCAGAATCATAAGAGACAGATTAATCAGCCATGCGGTCCGTCAAGCCTATCAGGATGTACTGTATCACGGCAAACACCCGGCTTTTGTGCTGTTTTTGCAACTTGCCCCGAAAAATGTTGATGTAAATGTGCATCCGGCCAAGTCGGAAGTGAAATTTGCCTCACCCGGACAGATACATGATTTTGTACGCCATGCTATACAGAAAACCATTGTTGACAGCAAGCCCGAAGACAGGTTGACTTTAAATGCTGCAGTAGCAGATAAGCCTGCCAGAAGAGGCTGGCATCCTGACTTCAGAAGAGGTTTTAGGCAGGAAAAAATAAGTTTATCAGTAAAAGAACAAATTAAAGCTTACCAGCCATTAGTAGAGGATAATCTTAAAACCAGACTAAAAGATGAAGCAGCGCAGGATTATCCTTTAGGCTTTGCCCTTGGCCAGTTACACAATATTTATGTGCTTTCACAAAATGACCAGGGTCTGGTTCTGGTGGATATGCACGCAGCGCATGAACGTATTAGTTATGAAAAAATGAAAACCGCCTGGCATAACGGGGTTTTAACAATGCAACCTTTATTAGTGCCGCTTAGCCTGAGAGTAAGTGAACTTGAAGCGCAAATGGTAGAGGATACTCCAGAACTTTTCCGTAAAATCGGCCTTAAACTGGATAGGATTGGGATACAGCAAATAATGGTACGGGAAGTACCGGCTATTTTGGCTGATTCTGATATTGAAAGTTTAACCCTGGAGGTATTAAATGACTTTAGCCAGTTTAATACCTCGGATAAGATAAAACAGAATATAAATAAAATTCTTGCAAGTATGGCCTGTCATGGAGCGGTGCGCGCTGGACGCAGCTTAACCATTAGTGAAATGAACGCACTGTTACGTGATATAGAAAACACCGAACGTTCCGGGCAATGCAATCACGGCCGCCCTACCTGGGTGCAGCTCGGGCATAAGGAACTTGACAGTTTTTTTCTGCGTGGACAGTAAATTAAACTGGGACTATGCAACTTATATAAATGCTGGATAATCGCAAAAAAACTTTTACTCTGGTTGCAGATTATGAGCCTGGAGGCGACCAGCCAACTGCGATTAAAGAGCTTACAACCGGAATTGATGCGGGGCTGTTACATCAGGTTCTGCTCGGAGTTACCGGCTCCGGTAAAACCTATACTATCGCCAATGTTATCCAGAACTTACAGCGCCCGACTATAATTCTGGCGCATAATAAAACCCTGGCCGCACAGCTTTATGGAGAGATGAAAAGTTATTTCCCGCATAATGCCGTGGAATATTTTGTCTCTTATTATGACTATTATCAACCTGAAGCTTATGTGCCTTCATCCGACCTGTACATAGAAAAAGATGCGTCAATTAACGAGCATATTGAACAAATGCGAATGTCTGCCACCAAGGCACTATTAGACCGTAAAGATGTGGTTATCGTAGCCACAGTTTCTGCGATTTACGGCCTGGGCAACCCTAAGCAATATTTATCAATGGTGTTGCATGTAAGCCGCGGTGAGATTATAAGTCAGCGTGATATATTAAGAAGACTGGCGGAATTACAGTACAGCAGAAATGATATTGAGCTAAAACGCGGCAGCTTCCGGGTACGTGGTGAAATTATTGATATTTTCCCGGCGGATTCAGAAAAAGCGGCGCTTAGAATTGAACTGTTTGATGAAGAAATAGAAAACCTGAGCTGGTTTGACCCCTTAACCGGTGAAATACTAAACAAAACAGCCAGAGTTACCATCTATCCTAAAACTCATTATGTAACCCCAAGACAAACCGTCCTCGATGCCATAGAAAAGATAAAAACCGAACTTGCTACAAGGCTTACGGAATTAAAAGCGGCGGGGAAACTGATTGAGGCCCAGCGCCTTAAAGAACGCACTAATTACGATCTGGAAATGCTAACTGAACTTGGTTATTGCTCAGGAATTGAAAACTATTCACGTTATCTTTCCGGACGCAGTCCTGGTAGCGCGCCTCCTACCTTAATGGATTATCTACCGGATAATGCTTTAATCATAATTGATGAAAGCCATGTTACGGTGCCGCAGATTGGCGCCATGTACAAAGGTGACCGTTCGCGTAAGGAAACTTTAGTACGCTATGGTTTCCGTCTGCCCTCAGCTATGGACAACCGGCCTTTAATGTTTGAAGAGTTCTGCAATTTATCCCCACAGACTATATATGTCTCTGCAACTCCGGGTGATTATGAACTTAAGCTGGTGCAGAATGAAGTAGTAGAGCAGGTAGTGCGGCCTACAGGCCTGGTAGACCCTGCTATCGAAGTTCGCCCGGCTATAACTCAAGTTGATGATTTATTATCCGAAATAAACGTGGTAACCGCCAACAGTGAGCGGGTTCTGGTCACCACTTTGACTAAACGCATGGCCGAGGATTTAACTGATTACATGCTGGAACATGAAATTAAGGTACGCTACTTGCACTCGGATATCGACACGGTAGAGCGAATGGAGATTATCCGGGATTTACGTCTTGGGACATTTGATGTTTTAGTCGGAATAAACCTTTTGCGTGAGGGCCTGGACCTGCCGGAAGTATCCCTGATAGCCATACTGGATGCGGATAAGGAAGGTTTTTTGCGTTCTGAGCGCTCGTTAATTCAAACCATAGGCCGAGCAGCGCGTAATGTAAACGGCAAGGCAATTTTATATGCTGAAAAAATTACCGGCTCTATGCAGCGGGCGCTGGATGAGACTGAAAGAAGACGTGCCAGACAAATTGCTTATAATAAAGAACACAGCATCACACCGGAAACTATCGTCAAATCGGTTGCGGATGTATTAGAGGCAGGTCGTGAGACTAAACTTAATAAAACTTATCTAAAAGCAGCAGAAGATTTGGCCGAATATAAAGCGCTTTCTGAAAAAGACCGATTCAAGCAGATTGAAAATTTAGAAAAACAAATGCACCAACACGCACAAAATCTTGAGTTTGAACAGGCTGCGGCTCTGCGCGACAAAATTTTTGAGCTACAGGAAAAAATTAAATTATATGGTTAAGACTTTCTCCCATACGTAAACGTTTGCCTTCTTGTGATGTGAGCTTAATACTTTCATGTTCAAACAATAAAATTACGGTAGAACCTAAATTAAATCTACCAATTTCGTCCCCCCTGCTATATTCCAGATTTTGGTAGTTGTAGGTTTTTACCTGGTTTTGATATGGCGGAGCCAACTTGCCGGCAAACACGGTTTCAATACTGCCGACAAACAAGGCTCCAACCATAATCAACAGCATCCTGCCCTCATCAGTGTTAAATTCCAGGATTGCCCGTTCATTACGGGCAAATAAAGAGGATACCTGGCGTACACTTGGTGGGTTTACCGGCCACAGGCGTCCTGGCACATAAAGCATACGATTTAATTTGCCGGCAGTCGGCATATGTACTCTGTGATAATCTCGAGGTGATAAATATATAGTTATAAAGTGTCCGTTGATAAAATTTTCCGCGAGCTTATCATCAGTAATGAGATCGGACAAAGAATAATAGTGACCTTTGGCCTGGTATAAAAGATCATGTTTTATCATACCAGCCCGGCTTATCGTGCCGTCCACCGGGCTTATAAGTGCGTTTTCATCAGTTGCTATTAACCTTGCTTCAGGCTTCAACTCGCGGGTGAAGAACTCGGCAAAACTTTTATAATCCGCAACTCTTTCCTTTTTGGCTTCTGATAAATCTACCTTATAAATTCTATGGAAGGTCTTAATCAGGAAATTCTTAAATCCCGTTTGTTCAAGCATAGCCAGGCTATGTACCTTGCTCGATAAAAACCGCTGCGGGATAAGACTTACCGGAATTACGAGCAGCAAATCCAGAATCTTGCGTATAATACTAGGCATCTTGGTATTATCCCGGATTATGTAATAGAGCGCTATTGGTTTGCTTGTCATTTTGATTATTTTTAATAAATTTGGTGAATATGGATTACCCGTTTGGTTATATTACTGCAAGCTCTTTAGCCCAATTCTGGATTATCTATTTACCCGGCATAAATGCTAGTTTCAGAGTTTGACTTTGAGCTGCCGGATAATCTGATTGCCCAGAATCCACTAGCTGAGCGTACAGATAGCAAAATGCTGGTTCTAGGTAAAAATTCCTGTTTGTTAGATGATGAATTTGCAAACCTGCCAAAGTATCTAAACCCGGGTGATGTGCTGGTGCTTAATGATACTGAAGTAATTGCGGCCAGGCTTTATGCAAAAAAAACCACCGGTGGCAAGCTGGAAATTTTGATCGAAAGAATCCTGGATGATAAAACCTGCCTGGCCCTGATTAAAAGCTCCAGGGCACTGAAACCTGGGACGTTTTTTTTCATCGCAGACAAGATAAAAGCCAAAATAGTATCCAAGAACAACGAAATTTATAAGCTTAAATTTGCCATTAAAGATTCCATTTATTCAATTTTGCGGCAATACGGTCATACCCCTTTACCGCCTTATATTGAAAGAGGCGATAGTAAACTCGATAAAACCCGCTATCAAACCGTATATGCCAATAACAAAGGTGCGGTGGCTGCGCCTACCGCTGGTCTGCACTTTGATGGAAATATCTTAAACCGGATAAAGGAAAAAGGAATAAATATAGTAAAGATAACCTTGCACGTAGGTATCGGCACTTTTCAACCGGTTAGAGTCGATGATACCAAAGAGCATAAAATGCATGCCGAATGGGCCGAGGTCGGGCAAAATGCCTGCGAGGTTATCAACAAGGCTAAAGATGCTGGCAAACAGATTATAGCGGTAGGCACTACCAGTTTGCGGGCATTGGAAACTGCCGCTCGATCCGGCAAATTGAAGCCTTATAATGGTATGACTGATATATTTATTACTCCCGGTTTTGATTTCAAAGTGGTTGATGTTTTGCTGACCAACTTTCATCTGCCTAAATCAACCTTACTGATGCTTATAAGCGCTTTTGCCGGCATTAAAGAAATTAAACAAGCTTATCAGCACGCTATTGACAAAAAATACCGGTTTTTCAGCTATGGCGACAGCACCCTTCTTTATAAAAAAGATCTATGAAATTTGAAGTTGTCGCAAAAGACAATGCCAGCCGCCAGGGAATTCTAAGCTTGGAACGCGGCACTATAAACACACCGGTGTTTATGCCGGTTGGCACTTACGGCACGGTAAAAGCCATGAGCCCGGAAGAATTAATTAATCTGGGGGCTACGATAATTTTAGGCAATACTTTTCATTTGGCGCTACGTCCGGGAGTTGAAGTTATAAAGGCTCACGGCGATCTACATGACTTTATGCATTGGCCAGGGCCGATTCTTACCGATTCGGGTGGTTTTCAGGTTTACAGTTTGGGAAAAATGCGCAAGATAACCGAAGACGGCGTAGATTTCAGATCACCGGTAAATGGTGATAAGGTTTTCTTAAGCCCGGAAAAATCCATGCAGATTCAGAAAGACTTAGGTTCCGATATAGTAATGATTTTCGACGACTGCACACCTTATCCCGCAACTGAAGCCGAAAGCCGAAAGTCCATGGAGTTGTCCTTAAGATGGGCCAGACGCTCTAAAGTTGCACATCAAGGAAGCAAGTCTGCTTTATTTGGAATAATTCAAGGTGGCATGTACCCCGAACTTAGAAAGGAATCTTTAAAAGAACTTGTAAAAATTGGCTTTGATGGTTACGCCATAGGCGGTTTATCAGTCGGCGAACCAAAAACTGAAATGCTGAAAATTCTGGATTATATTGTGCCGAAAATGCCGGAAGACAAGCCCAGGTATTTGATGGGCGTAGGCACTCCACAAGATATGCTAGAAGCGGTAATGCGCGGAATTGATATGTTTGATTGCGTAATGCCGACCCGCAATGCGCGCAACGGCCATTTATTCACCAGTTTCGGGGTTATTAAAATCCGTAATGCACAGTACAAATCTGATACCGCTGCTTTAGATAATGATTGCGGCTGCTATACCTGTAAGAACTATTCCAGAGCCTATTTACATCATTTACAAAAAACCAACGAGATTTTAGGCGCCCGCTTAAACACCATTCATAACCTTTTTTATTATCTAAATCTTATGCAGGAGATAAGAGACGCCATAAAAGATAATAATCTTGATAAGTTTTACCAAAATTTTTATTCGACGCTAGAAACCCATTTATAACAAGCATTGTATGAGTTTCCCGACATGTATAATTAACGCATGAACAAAGTCAAGTTTAGTTTAAAGCTGTTTACTATATTTATCCTCGCAGCCTGCAAGCCCGAGGCCCCCTTAAATAATCCCTACCCCTTTGCCGGTAAAAACGATAAGACTTTATATGCCTCGTTTGCCGAAAGACCCAAACATCTGGATCCGGTACGATCATACAGCTCTAATGAATATGCCATAATCGGCCAGGTATATGAGCCGCCTTTACAATATCACTACCTGAAACGGCCTTATATACTTGAACCTTTGACTTTAACCAAAATGCCCAGGGTAAGGTATTTCAATGCGGCAAATGAGGAAATACCAGACGACAGCCCGGTTGCTGAAATCAAATACAGCGAATACGAACTTAGTTTAAAACCAGGAATTTATTTTCAGCCACATCCGGCCTTCAGTAAAAATAACGCTGAATATATATTTTATCCAATACAGCAAAAACAAATATCCGGTCTATTTAAGAACAATAAAAATCTTACTTTACGCGAGCTTACCGCAGCCGATTATGTTTATCAGATAAAGCGTATGGCAAACCCGAACCTGCACTCGCCAATCTATGGAGTTATGCAAAAATACATTGTAGGGCTTAAAGAGTTACGAACCCAGATCAAACAGCATAAGACGAATGAGTGGCTGGATTTAAGACAGCTTGCCCTTGAAGGAGTGCGGGTGATTGATAAGTATACTTACCAAATAAGAATTAATGGCAAGTATCCACAATTTAAGTTCTGGTTAGCAATGCCGTTTTTTGCCCCTATTCCCTGGGAGGCCGACAGGTTTTATACGCAAAAACTGTTACAGGACAAAAATATAAACCTTGATTGGTACCCCGTAGGCACCGGGCCTTTCATGCTTACGCTAAATGATCCAAACAGCAAAATGATTCTAGAAAGAAACCCGAATTTTCATTACGAAACATACCCTAAAGAAAGCGCAATTGAAGATTCGGCTGAATTAATTAAAGATGCCGGCAAAGCCCTGCCCTTTGTGGATAAAGTTATTTTCAGCCTGGAAAAGGAGAATATCCCGGAATGGAATAAATTTTTACAGGGTTACTATGATGCTTCAGGAATAAACTCTGACAGTTTCGATCAGGCAATCAGTATATCCGATATCGGCAATGCCGAGCTTACCCCGTATATGCAGGAAAAGGGTATACAGCTTAAGACTTCAGTTGCCACCTCCACTTTTTACTTAGGCTTTAATATGCTGGATCCGGTGGTAGGCGGCTTAAACGCTAAAGCCAAAAAACTGCGCCAGGCAGTATCTATCGCCTTTGATTATGAAGAATATATTTCCATTTTTGCCAATGGGCGCGGTATTCCAGCCCAAAGTCCGTTGCCGCCAGGTATATTTGGCAATCTGCCCGGTGTTGCCGGGATGAATCCGGTGGTATATGAATGGAAAAATAATAAGATTAAAAGAAAATCTATAGATGCTGCTCGCAGATTATTGGCTGAGGCCGGCTATCCCAACGGCAAAGATGCTAAAACCGGCGAGCAGCTGGTGCTTAATTTTGATAGCACCGGCTCCGGGCCGGACAGCAAATCCATTGCCGACTGGTACCGCAAACAATTTGCCAAATTGAATATACAGCTGGTCATGCGTAATACCGACTATAACCGCTTTCAGGAAAAAATAAGAAAAGGCAAGGCGCAAATTTTTGTCTGGGGCTGGAATGCAGATTATCCAGACCCTGAAAACTTCTTATTTTTATTATATGGCCCAAACGCTAAAGTCGAAGGTGGCGGAGAAAATGCGGTAAATTATCAAAACCCTGAATTTGACCTGCTTTTTGCCAAAATGCAGAATATGGAAAACTCACCTGAGCGCCTACTCCTGATAAAAGAAATGCTAGCTATATTGCAGGAAGATGCGCCCTGGATTTGGGGCATGCATCCTAAATCTTTTGGCCTATATCATAGCTGGTACAAAAACCGCAAACCAAATCTTATGGCTAACAACACTTTAAAATACGTACGAATTGACCCTAAATTAAGACACGAAAAACAGCTTGAATGGAACCGGCCAGTATTCTGGCCGCTACTGCTCTTGGCTTTGGTCTTTATTGTGCTTTTGACCCCTGCCTGGATTTCATATAAAAAACGCGAGCAGCAGACTGCCAACGTACATGAAAACTAAAATCCTTATCTGGCTGGTTAAAGCAATCAGTAAAACCCCTTTATGGCTTTCTTATAAACTAGCCTGGGTTCTAGGTCATATTATTTATTGGCTGCCGCTGCGTGAAAACCACCTGACAGCCAGCAATCTGGATCTGATTTTCGCAGGAAAATCAAAAGAGTACAAAAATAAGCTTAGAAAGAAATCCTTGATTGAAACCTTAAAAACCTTATTAGAAACGCCGTGGTTATGGCAAGCTTCAACTAAGAAAATAAATAATCTTTTAATTGAAATCAAAGGCAGTAAATTAATAGATAATTCGTTAAAAGCCGGACATGGGGTTATCCTGGCAATTCCGCATATAGGCTCTTGGGAAATACTGGGTCAATGGGTTTTCACACATTATCCGACGATAGCCTTGTATCGCAGAACTGAATTCTTAGAAATAGACCAGCTGGTGCAAGCCAGCCGGAGTAAAAATGGCGCCCGCCTGGTACCTGACACCAATAAAGGGGTTATCTCTTTGCTACGCGGCCTAAAAAATCAGAATGTTTGCTGTATTTTACCGGACCAGGATCCGGGAGATGGCGGCAGTTTAATTGCAGATTTTTTCAATATCCCGGCCCGTACCTCGACTTTAATTCCAAAGCTGGCAAAAAAAACCGGGGCCATAATATTAATGGCCTATGCCATAAGGCTGGACGGACTTAAGGGATTTAAGCTGATCTTCAAAGAACCTGCGGAGAAGACATACGATGAAAATCTAGAGCTTGCTGTTACCGCTCTAAATAAGGAAATTGAAAAAATAGCTCTGGAATATCCCGAACAATACACCTGGTCATATAACAGATATAAGTCTTCATCTTTATAAATCGGACAAAACATTTAATGCCTGTAGCATCGGCTTTAGAGTATCTTTAATTTTCCGTCTTAGTTGTGAACCTACGGCACCAGTATGCAAAATATCCTTAAATACTATAGCCTCATATACCCCGGCTAACAGCAATACTGCTCTAACCAGGTTTTCACTGTCAGGATTTTTTTCTAAAAAAACATATAGCACATGGCAGCGTTCGGGCTCTGCCATCATTAACTCTACTTGTTTAGTGTATTGTTCATAGACCCTTTGCCTCTTGACAAAAAGTGCCTCGGCAAACCATTCACCTATAGTATTTATTAATGGGTATGTCACCTCTTCACTGGATATTTTATTTAAAGCTGTTTTAGCGCTATTGATGAATGTCTGGCCCTTGGTGGATAAAGACTTTTTAAGAACATTGCTTATAGGACTTCCATCAATAAACTTTACCTTTTTTCTTACTGGATTTTCAGCATGCTCAGCAAGAAAACTTTCCATTCTCGCCACTAAAAATCCTACTTGATAAACGCTTTTGTTCTTTGCGCGGTTCGCTAATGCCGCTATTTGTTCGTGGTCAAGCAACCCTGGTTGTAAGATGCTAACAAGAGTATTTAAGGTTTTTTCAGTATCCTGCATGAAAGGCAGATACTCATATAGATAACTTGCAATCTCTTTACCCAGGTCATCCTGCAATATGATTTTATGTTGCAATAAATGATATGCCGCCTCCGGTTGTATATCCAAGTTTTGGGTGCACCACCAGGAAAGTTTGGCAACATCCAAATCAAGCTGCTCGGCATTAGTCACCGCCATCACTGCTTCGTTTTCACCCAGTTTTAGCAAGTCCTTTAACGAGCTGTGACTAGTCTGCTGCATTCTGGTCCAACGCTTAAGGTATACCGGATAACCGCCGGCCGAACCTAATATATGTTCCGATAAAGTCGAGCGTAGCACTTTTAAATATTCATCATTAGCACGGTTTGGGCTTAATGGTATATTAGCCTCGCCAGCTGCGGTCAAGGCATACAAAATCATGGCATGCTCATCCAGACGCACTGCTTTAAGTTCATTTTGCAGCAAGACCTGCAGGCGCAAACCGTCTTCGGGTGAAAGTTCCATTTTAATTATCGGGCTTAATTTAGCTGGATACGCCGGCCCCAGGGCACCTGGGCTTTGCCTTTTACCAGCCAGAGCACATTCATCTCAGGCTCTGGCGGAAATTCACCTTCGGCATCGGTAAAATAAATAACCAGATCTTGTGGGTTTGAATTTTCACTAAGCCATTTAAACGGCGGCACGAAGCTGGTGCCGCGTTTGCCTTTGCTAAACTTTTCCAAACCATACATATCTTGCCATGGCTCAAAAACTTCCGGCTCACATACAAGCTTTTCATCACAGGCGATAAGAGTTATTCTGGCTCTTACCTGAGATTTAAGAAAATTTATCTCGGTTAAAAAATCAGTTAATTCCTTATCGCTGATCGAACCGCTAGTGTCCAGTACCGCCGCCATATTAACCTGACCACTCTTTAAAGAAGGATAAATTGCCGGGCCTTCTCGCCGGTTGTTGAGCCTTAAATAAGTATAATCATCTTTAGCACTTTCGCTCATATATTGTTGCAGCAAGGCTCGCCAGGAAACAGCAGGCTGTAATAAGTGTTCCACCAGTTTTAATAATCTTTCGCTTATTTTACCAACCTGAGCCGCCTGTTGCGCAGCACCAGCTAGTCGCTGCTGCCATTTTATTGACAATTCAGCTTGTTGCTTTTTACTTAAAGCTTTGGGTTTAAGTGCTAGCTTTCCCTCCGGTATACTTGGTTTTTGCAGATTTTCATTTACATCAGGTTTGGACTTACCTGAGCTATCACTATCGGCTAAATGCTGATCCAGTGGGTCCTTATCAGAATTTTCCTTAACCAACGGATATATCTCTTCAGCACTCATGCCTTCATAAGATGCAACATATAATGCATCCGGCGGCATATTCATTTTCTCACCAACTAACATGGAATTTATTGCCAAATCACAGGCTACATCCCAGCGGTGCTTATGCCGTGTGCCCCTGCGGTTAAAGTGCGATAAAGCACAATGTAGAGCATTATGCGCCAGCACAAACTGTACCTGATACGAATTTAAGGATTTAATATAATCCGAGTTGTAATAAATACTTTTACCATCAGTCAAAGTGCTCTTACACCAACCGGCGGCGGCTTTGAGCTTTAAGCGCAACACCAGGGCGCCTATAAAGGGCCGCTCCATAATAAGTCTAGTGCGGGCCGAGCTTAGTTTTTTTTGAATCTTGGAATTTATATCATTCATACAACATCACATCGGCAATGTTTTGGGCCCATTTGGTAAATTCCGCCACTTCGAATAAATCCTTGCCCACCATTCGGTGCATATCAGCCACCAGCATCACGGCCATTTCCTTTTCTGGAAAAAAGTCAGCATATTGCAAAATTCTACTGAATACCTGCAAAGCTTCAGGTTTGCCCTTCGCTTTAAGCGCTTTGCCAACCAGGGCTGAAGCTACTGCATACTGTAAATCGATCGAGCTTGGCACTGTAGTTTCTTCACCGTTAATTATCTTGTCGATATCCGGCAGCTGCTCCAGGTTTTTAACAAAAGCCGCAAGCTCTATTCCGGCCGCCGGACCTACACAGGACTGTAAGGTTTCTAGCAGCAAATCTTGCCGACGGTCAAATTTTTGCAAAGAGCGGTGCGCATATTCCCAGGTTCTGGGAGATGGAAATGCTATCGGGTTTTGCACTGGATCAAATTCAAACAACAGCTCCGGTCGAAAACGCAAAAAACCAATAAGTCTTTCATCAATTTTATTGTTCCAGGCCCACAACACCCAGTCATCCAGGTTCACTTCTAACTCATAATGTGAGAAACGGTTGGCCAGCGGCGCCGGCATGGTATAGTTGACTCCGCGGTCGCCTTGACGGTTACCAGCGGCAAATATTACCCAGCCGGGTGGCACCGTGTAATCACCAAGTCTTCGATCCAGAATAAGTTGATAAGCTGCGGCCGAAACAGTTGGCGAGGCGGCATTTATTTCATCTAGAAACAAAATACCCTTTGGCGGATGGTGTGAAGTGCTCGGCAATAAGCTCGGCACCGCCCACTCAACCAGGTCATCATGTCTAAATGGAATTCCACGTAAATCACTTGGTTCCATCTGCGATAGCCTTATATCAATAAATCCCGCATCATGCTTCTGGGCAATCTGCGTAACAATCTGTGATTTACCAATTCCGGGCGGACCCCAGATCATGACCGGAGTATGATGACCCTGATCAACACTTATAAATTCCTGGTCTAAGACCGTAGTCAGTTGAGATGGACGCATAAAATATTCTAAGTTTTGTCTTTAATCAGCGATTTTTAATTATCGCCTCACTAACAAATCAAGCCAGAATCTAATTTAGATATTCTCAGGCAAAATCCTGAGGTGCTCGTTTAAGCCAATGCTTTAATGATTCTGGGAAACTGTACTTGAACCTAAAACCATTATCAATTAAATATTGCGGACGGATATTCGTTGGAAAGGCTGCTTTCTTAACCCTTACGGGATGAATGGAGCTATTAGGGTTAAAGAAACTTATAATTCTGGCAACCGATATTAAAATTGGCAGAGGTATTCGAATATTTACGGGGCTTTTTTTAAACTGAATTTTAACAGCCTTGACTATTTCTCCCAAAGACAGGCAAGGATTTTCCGCATAATTATAAAGTATGAATGAATCGGATTTTTCCATTGTAAAAAACACGCTATCTATAAAGCCGTATATATATCCATGAGCTTTAATAATGTTTGGGTCTCCAGGAATAAAAAAGGTACCACGTTTAATACTTTTTATCATTCTTAGTATATTCCCAGGGTCTCCTGGACCATAAATAACACTTGGCCTGCTTATAACAAGACGACGCCCTTCTTGCGTATTTAACCAAATCTGATGTATGGCCTCTGCCTGCCACTTTGATATACCATAGGGGGTTTGCGGATAACATTGTGAATATTCATCTGAAACCTCGCGCTTTTGTCCATACGGAGCGATACTGCTGGTAAAAAATAGGTTCTGAATCCCGGATATTTCAAGAAATCTATTAACGCTATACGCACTTTTAATGTTGGTATCAAAGTACTCGTGAGCTTCATGACCTGGCTCCCGATGCACTGCAGCTAAATTAAAAACCCAACTTTGTCTTGTATTAACGTTATTTGGCAATTCTATAAATAACCCATCTCTAATATCTTGAATTAAATATTCAACATCTTCAATTTTATTTATGGGATCTCTAATATCAGTAATGATTATTTTATCGAAATATTTTTTTTTCAAAAATTGCCAGCACAGTTTACTGCCTATATACCCCGCACCACCAACCAATATACAAAGCTTCATTTTATAACTGTCCGGCTGTAAAGCAAAGATGCATTATATGTCCTTAATATTGCTATTTCTACATTTTTGATTTTTCTATATAGTTAAACTGACCTTAGCAGTTGGAACCTATTCGTATTAAATCTATAATAAACACAATTATGTAAAAATTATGAATGAACTTAATTTGTTAGACGAAATAATTTCTTAGAATCTGATTTTACGATTGCCATAGGCTCGGTGAGATACATATAAATATAAATCTTAAATTCATAAAACTGGAGACAAATATTGAAAGTTGCCATTGTTCATGAGTGGTTAGCTACGTACGCCGGATCAGAGCGCTGCGTAGAACAACTAATAGAATGCTTCCCTGAAGCAGATTTATTCAGTATGGTTGACTTTTTAGAAGGAGCAGAAAGAAATTTTATTAAAAATAAGCAGGTAACTACATCACCTATACAAAAACTACCTTTTGCCAGAACTAAATTTAGATCTTATCTGCCATTGATGCCATTTTTTGTTGAACAGTTTGATTTATCCAAATATGACCTGGTAATAAGCTCGTCACATGCAGTTTCCAAAGGTGTAATTACTGGCCCTGATCAAGTACATTTGTGTTACTGCTATTCTCCAATTCGTTATGCCTGGGATTTACAACATCAATACCTAAATGAAACCGGTTTAAACAAAGGGATTAAAGGAATGCTGGCGAAATGGCAATTACATAAAATAAGAAACTGGGATTTGGCTAGTAGTTTTCGTGTTGATAAATTTGCAGCCATTTCAAATTTCATTGCAAGGAGAATAAATAAGATATACCGCCGAGATGCTACGGTGATTTATCCCCCAGTTGATATCGACAAATTTACCGTATTCCGTGAAAAGGAGGACTTCTATTTAGCCGCTTCCAGAATGGTGCCTTATAAAAAAATGGACTTGATTGTAGAAACTTTTGCCAAAATGCCGGATAAAAAACTCATAGTAATTGGCGATGGCCCAGAAATGAGCAAAGTTCGTAAACTTGCTGCAGACAATATTTCTATTCTTGGTTATCAGGGTTTCGAGGTTTTAAAAGATCATATGCAAAGAGCAAAAGCATTCGTGTTTGCCGCTGAAGAAGACTTTGGTATTATTCCGCTTGAAGCTCAAGCCTGTGGCACGCCGGTAATAGCGTTTGGCAAAGGTGGATCTTTAGAAACCATCAAACCTTTAGGCACAGATTCTTCCAGCGGAATATTTTTTAAATCACAAACTATGGAGTCGCTTACTGCTACTATAAATGAATTTGAAGCTAACCAGGATAAATTTACTGTCGAAAATTGCCGAATCAATTCTGAAAGATTTTCCATAGATAAATTCAGGAATGAAATAAAAAAATTTGTTGCTGATAACCTGTAGCAATAAAAAATGCTTTACACCTCTATAATCAATATGGGGCTAAGGGGAGTAACTTTAGTCAGTAAGTTTATTTTAGTCCTATTTATGGGCAAATATATGTCCATAGAGGATTTAGGAACGTATGGGCTATTTACTGTAACCTGCACCTTACTGCTTAATCTGGTCGGTTTCAATTTCCATGCTTATAATTCACGAGAGCTTATCAATAACCCTAAAGAAAAGCATGGAGCCATGCTAAGAGACCAAGCGCTATTCCATCTTATAAGTTATATTTTGGTTCTGCCTTTAATACCCCTAATTTTCAAACTGGACATACTCGACTGGTCATTGCTCGGATGGTTATATGCAATTCTAATCCTGGAGCATATATGTCAAGAAATAGAGAGAATTCTTATAACTTTTGCAAAACCAATAATGGCTAATGTAGTACTTTTCATTAGAAGTGCCGCCTGGGTTTACGTAATTATTGCAACTTTTGTTTATTTATCTTATGAAATAACCTTAGGACATATCTGGCAGTATTGGATAGCCGGTACATTACTTGCAATTTTGTTCGGTTTATTTCAATTAAAATTTATAAACTGGCAAGGGATAACTAAAACCCCGGTTAACTACACTTGGATTTATAGTGGATTAAAATCAGCCTCATATCTTTTTGCCGGCACTATGTTATACCAAGGTATGCTATTTATTGACCGGTCAGTACTGCAGTATTTTCATGGTGAAAAAGCGGTAGGCATCTATACTTTCTATTGGTCTATTGGCACAGCAATTTATACTTTCGTTTATGCCGGAGTTATTTCTATCCTGCACCCGAAAATAATAAACTCTTTTAGTATAGATAAGAATAATTTTAGCAAATTAATAAAAAAAATGTACTGGCAAAGTTCCGCTCTATTTTTAATTATTTTTTTTATTCTTTGGCTATTTCTAGATTATGTATTAAGATTCACTGGTAAAGAAGAATTAATTGCTAATAAAGACATTTTTCTTTTAATAAGTGCGGGGCTTTTAATACTGGTTATGTCAACCGCTTCTCACTACGTTATTTACTGTCACAAGCTGGATAAACAAATTATGCTGACAACTTTGCTGGCTTTTAGTGTGGATATAGTGGCAAATATTTCACTAGTGCCAAATTATGCAATAACCGGAACTACCTTAAGCATTAGTATCGCTTTGTTGACCTTGGCTCTGGGTAAGCTGTTTTTTACCATAAAAATCCAGAAGGCCTGATTGTAACTGATCTAACAGCTTGCAATAACCTGCAACAAGGTTTTTTAGATTTTCTTTTCCCATAAGTCTGCCGTAAATCATAATAAAATCTTGCATTTCTCCAGCGTGACTGCTGTTTAGAAGATGCGAATAAAAACGATATTTTTCATCATCATTAGCCAAAGGAAATTCTTTTGCTTTCGCCTGTTCTATCAATTTAGGCAAATCTTCCAAACCACTTGGCTGTACACAACCTGTAAACTTTGAAACTTCGGTTTCAGCCAAAGTTAAAACCGGCTTTTCAGAAAAGATACACTCTATTGATACCGTGCCGGTCACAGTTATAACCATATCAACATCGTTGAATATATCTGCCATCTCTACATCTGTTCCCAAAGAGTATACATTCTTATTATTTTGAATTAGTTGTAAAAGTTGGTGATTAATTTCTAAACCCGTTGCTGGATTAGGCTTTACAAATAAAACACAATCTTGCGGCAAGTTTGCGAGAATATTTTTTATCGTCTCTGTTTGATCCCTATACTGCACTCCTAACACATCTAAGTTATATTCTGGCTGAAATTGCAGAGGAAATAATATTTTAAATGTATCTTTATTAGCAATGCCGGATAGTGAATATTTATTCCATAGGATATTATTTTTCTGTATATTTCTTCTTGCTCTGAAGTTCTGAAATAAAGACTTTTGCAGATACCTTTCGCCTTTTAAATACTCTAAATATTGTTTGAATTGGTAACGTGTATAATTTAATTTTATTTTCAAAAAATTAAAAAAGCTTCTGTGAAACCTATCCATATACTCAGGCCTTGTACTCCTGGATACGATTTCCATCCAGGCTTTTTTAGCATCTTTAAAATTTATTTGATCTCCAGATGTTGAAACTTGACGATATTTATCCGGCAAAATAAAACTCATTCTTCTTCTTGGGTATCTAGATATGGACTCAGTATATATGGGGATGCCTTTCTGCTCACATAGTAATCTGCACATATGATTATAGAATCCTGAAGGAGCGGCAAAGACCACATCCGGTTTTTCTTTTTCCAGGATTTCACCAACTTTTTTCCAATAGTAAGGGTAATGCTGGCGTTTATCCTTTACCCCGTAATATAAGGCTCTTCTATCAGATCTCGCAATTTGATCAAAATGGCTCGTGTTTAATTCAGATTCATCATAAACCAAATCTTCCTTTTTAGGATATGGGATAATATTAACTGATCCGCAATCTATTTTTATTGAATGGTTATATATCAGCCAGGATATTTTATGACCCAACTTCTCGAGCTCTTTAGCAACTTGTTGAACCGAGTAAGCCTTGGTTCTCTCTTCACCAAATAAAATACGCATAGGAAATACTAACTATATTTTAAATAAAAATACTAGAATCTATCTTAATGAGACTTTTGCATAACACCTAAAAAATTTGCCGGCCAAACGGAGCCTTCAATTTTTTTGGCAAAATCCACAAAAATCGAGGGCGTTCATAATTCTGTGTCATCGTAAATTTGTTTCCCATTCGCATTCTCCACAGGGTCCACCGGCTTGACTGCAAGATAGAGATTTCCGTCGCCCGTGGACTTGTGGATAATGCTCATATGTC
>Ga0209790_1000052_pt1 | contig 20242 bp, 19 predicted proteins | sample WorMetG1aBELIZE2_FD_187420 | JGI IMG/M metagenome (GOLD analysis project Ga0209790, IMG submission 187420) | Marine gutless worms symbiont microbial communities from Max Planck institute for Marine Microbiology, Germany - Inanidrilus... ... | reverse complement strand
GCATCAGCTAAGCTATATTGGGATTGATTCTTCCAGGACATATTGTTCCTACACTTTGGTTAACTTGCGGGTAATTTTAACATTTGTCCATATTTGGAGGGGGAGTTATGCAAAGGTCTCTATTAACAATAAATTTCTTACAGGAATTATCAGGTATTAGCGACTGCTCAATCAACGTATGCCAGGTATTGTTAGTCATTTTTGCCAGAAAAATTCTGCTGCTTTGCCGCTATCAAGAACTTTTCTGACCTCGTCTGCAGCAATAGTAATCGAGTCATATTTTTTCACATGCCATAAAATCAAAGCTGCAGCATAAACCAGAGCATCATAAGTTATACCTTTGGCGCCTTTTAGCGCATCAAGCCCTAGTTCAGCGGATTTTTCTGCAATCTCCTTACTATTTTCCGGCACGCTCCAACTCTCGTCAGGCAGGTTTACTGCGCGCTTGGTTTGTTCTATGCCAAGTATTTGCGGTTCATATTCTGTCGATTCTAACTTGCCTTCTGCATGATAATGGAAAAAACCCGCTTTTTGCCTGAGAGATGGAATAATGCCGCCCTCCACTCCACGTACTATAAGTGCTGAACCAAAACCTGAGTGCCGAGCCAGGCTTGCATATACCGGTGGGTATGGTGTGTGTACATAGCCGGTTACGAGATGGGTTTTCTGCCGGCCTCTTATTGGACCAATAACGGTTTCTACCGTGGTAAGCGGAAGTCTTTTAATTACCAGTTTACGAAAATCTAACAGCTTATATAGTGCGGGACAAAACTGCGATTGATCGACATAAGCCCAGCCGGTAGCTGCAGCTTTTACTGCGGCATCTTTTAGACTCATATCAGTATTTATTCCGGCGGCATCCAGAATCTGTTTATGGGTAACCCCAAACTTGGGTGAACAGGTTATTACTCCATGGCTGACCGCATTTAAGCCCAATGCTGCCAGCAGGGCCGGTAAAAAAGGTGATGCGGTTAAAGTTCGGTTATAACCGCTATAAGCTTCGGCAATATCAATAACCTCATCGGCCTCACACACTATTGGCTGAGTCGAATCTTTAATTGCGCTTAAAATACCGCGGTTTTCTTCATCAGTTTCGCGTTTCATTCTAAGAGCAATAAAAAACAGGGCTGACCTAACCGGATCTATTTTACCGTTTAAGATATTTGCGGTTACCGATCTTGCTTCGGCCAATGATATATCTTTACTTAATTCAGGGCCGGTAGCAATTCTTTGTAAAACCGAGTGTATTTCCTGCTGTTCGGGAGAATCCAGCGCTATCTGGTTTAGATCAAGTTCCATTAGTGGCAGCGCAGGTAATTTTGAAATGAGCCTAAATCATGCACATTATCAAAGCCAAAATTATTTAACTGGATTTTGGCCATTCTGGTTCTAGTGCCGGTTACGCAGTAAAGAATTATTGGTTTGTCCTTTGCCAGTATTGTATCAGCCTGATTTATTGAATTAAGTGGCAGGTTTATCGCGTTTGGCAAAGCGCCCTGGGCAAACTCAGACGGACTTCTGACATCCACCAGTTGCGCGCTTTCTTCTTCCAGCATTTTTTTGGCTTCTTCACAGCTTATGTTAAATCCAAACATGATAAACCCCTATAAAATAGACGGCATATTATACAGTATTAAATAATATACTACAATAAAAACCCAGTGTTTTACTATGAATTAACTTAAGTTCTATCTTGGATATTTCCTTTCTATAATATGTTACAATCCGTGCGGTTAAAGTATTTAGCTCAGCCAAAAACTATGAAGTTCATTCTAATTGGATTAATCGTATTTTTAAACGCATGTATGCCGCGCTATAACAATGTTCCGGTTGAGGATATATCAGCCGAGGAAATTGAAACTATTGATCTTGATACCGCAGATGTAAAAATAGACGAAGACTTGTCGGTTGATAAGGGCCTAAGTCCAGGTATGGAGCCTGTCTCTAATGCAAATACTGGTTCTTACACAAAACCAGTCGGCAGCTCTGACACTGAAATGGTAAAACCTTTAGAAGTAGCGGCAGTTGATTCAAAGCCTGCCAATACTCTTCTAATCGAGGCTAATGCAGCTATAAGTTCTGGAAATTATGCCAAGGCTGAAGTGTTATTAGAACGTGCTTTGCGTATTAGTCCGCGTAACCCGAAGCTGTGGTACAAGATGTCACAGGTAAAATATGCCAAAGGTGATTATCCCCAATCAGCAGCAATGGCCATGCGCTCTAATACCATGACTTCTGATTCGGCGATGAAAAAGCAAAACTGGCGCATAATAGCCAACTCTCGGGAAAAACTAGGTGACCTTGCAGGAGCCGAGCAAGCACGCCGCTACGCTGCAGAATAAGCCTAAATTATTGCGTATCTTAGCCATTGAAACCGCAGGGCCTGGTTGCTCGGTTGCCTTGTATATAAATGGAGAAACATCTTTTCTAGAAGAAAACGCGCAAAATAAACACACGGCTAATTTATTACCAATGGTCAATAAACTACTGGCTAAATCAGGCTTTAAGCTTAATGAGCTTGATGCAGTGGCGGTCGATGCGGGACCTGGTAGTTTTACCGGTCTTAGAATAGGAGCTGGAGTGGCGCAGGGATTGGCTTATGCTGCTAATTTGCCTGTGATAAATATATCTTCTTTACAGGCCATGGCTCTTAAAGCTGATGCAAAATATGTGGCAGTTGCCCTGGATGCCAGAATGCAGGAAATTTATTTTGCCGGATATAAAAAAGTAAAGGCAGATGAGTTGGAAGTAATATATAAACCTTGTCTGATAAAACCTGAAACTATTGAATTGGATCCTCGGTTAAGCTGGCAGCTTGTTGGCAACGGCTGGCAGGAATACAAAGATAAATATCAAAAAATAGAAATAAGTAATTATGGGCAGAATTTTGGCATAATGCCGCATGCGCGGGAAGCGGCAAGGCTTGCGGTAATAAACTATTGGTCCCGGCAAAAGGCGGAAATGGCGCAGCCGGTTTATCTGAGGTCAGCGGTTTAAAAACTATTTCTGTAATTACATATCAAGTATGTTAGAATATCATTGATTATTTATATAGCAAGGAGCTTAAAATGGCAACCGTCGAGTTAAATGAAAGTAATTTTGAAGATACGATAAATAACAACGATATTGTTATAGTGGATTTCTGGGCGCCGTGGTGTGGTCCTTGTAAAAACTTTGCACCGATTTATGAAGAGGTTTCAGATAAGATAGAAGGTGTGGTTTTTGTCAAGGTTAATACCGAAGATCAACAGGCACTGGCAGCGCATTTTCAAATCCGCTCAATTCCCACTCTGATGATTTTCCGTGAGCAGATTATAGTCTTTTCGCAACCTGGAATGCTACCGACCGAGGCCTTGAGTGATATTGCAGAAAAGACTAAAGCTCTGGATATGGCCGAAGTTAAAAAATCCATTAAGGAACAAAAACCGGCTTAAGTGTTTTTAAAAGTTCCATTAAATAATATCCAAAGCTATTCCAGCTAAGATTCTTAGTCCAGCCAGACAGAATGGCCTCTAATGATTTAATCAGCATAAAAGACTGGATTCGCTGGGGCGCGGCTAAACTGAACCAAGCCGGAGTTTTTTTGGGTCATGGCACTGATGAGGTGTTTTCCGAGGCAAGAGCTCTTATTTTACATGCGCTTTGCCTGCCACCGGATACCCCGGATTTTTATTTAGACTCCAGAATTACCAAAAAAGAGCCTCAGGCAATAAAAGATATAATCAAACTCAGAATAGAATCGCGCAAGCCGGCGGCTTATCTTACAAACCAGGCCTGGTTCGCAGGTTTTGAGTTTTATGTGGATGAAAGGGTTCTGGTGCCACGCTCTCCCATTGCCGAGCTCATTGAAAATAATTTCGCACCCTGGCTCGATTTTAATAAAACCCAAAATATACTAGATCTTTGCACCGGCAGTGCCTGTATAGCTGTTGCTTTAAGTTATGCATTTCAACATGCCGCGATAGATGCGGCTGATATATCAGACAAGGCGCTGCAAGTGGCTAGAATAAATATTGATAAACATGGTCTTCAGGAAAAAATACAGCTTTTTCAAAGCGATTTATTTAATGCCTTGCCGGCTAAAAAATATGATTTAATAGTAAGCAATCCGCCGTATGTGGATGCGGAGGATTTAAAAAATATGCCCAGGGAATTTCAGCATGAGCCTATGATCGGGCTTGCTGGCGGTATGGATGGCTTATTATTGGTTGAGAGAATTATCAAAGACTCGGCATCTTATCTTAAACCACACGGAATATTAGTGGTGGAGGTGGGTAACAGCAAGCAGGCATTGATTGAAAAATTCCCGCAGCTTGATTTTGTCTGGCTTGAATTTAACTATGGAGGCGAAGGAGTATTTTTGCTAAAGTACCAGCAAATAAGAGAGGCATTTTATGACGGAAATTACAATACTTAAGAAGTACCATAACCGAATCTATGAGGCACTGATTGCTATAGATGAAATATTAGCGGCGAAGTAGTATAACCCTGAGAGTCTTGAATGTATGCAGTTTATAGATGCTCCAGCCAAATGAGATAGAGCCTTTTAGGTAGCTAAAAATTATCAATGATGCTCATAAAAACAAGGAACTTTGATCAGTGCAAAACCTAGAACCTGTTAAGTTTGATCTTGATTTAATAAAAAAATACGATAAATCCGGTCCCAGATATACTTCTTACCCGACCGCGGTTGAGTTTCATTCGGGTTTTACTGCAGAAGATTATATAAAGACGGCCGCGGCAACCAATCAAGAGCCGGAACCAAAGGCGCTGTCACTATATTTTCATATACCGTTTTGTGACACTGTGTGCTTTTATTGTGGTTGCAATAAAATAGCCACCAAGGATCGCAGCAAAAGCCCGCCTTATCTTGCACGCTTATATAAAGAGCTCCAGCTGCAATCCGACTTATTTGATAATTCCAGAGTTGTTAAACAGCTGCATTGGGGTGGTGGAACTCCGACTTTCCTAAATCATGACGAAATTAAGGCCTTGATGCACAAGACCCGCAAAGCATTTAATTTGCTGGGGGATGATACGGGTGAATATTCAATAGAGATTGATCCGAGGGAGGCAACATCTGCAACGATAGAATTGTTACGGGCAGAAGGCTTTAACCGCATGAGTTTGGGTCTGCAGGATTTTGATCCCAGGGTACAACTGGCAGTAAACAGAATTCAGACGGAAGAGCAGACCTTCTCCGTGTTAAATGCTGCGCGCAACCAGGGTTTTCACTCAATAAGTATAGACCTGATTTATGGTCTGCCGCACCAGAGTGTAAAAAGTTTCAGCAAAACCTTAGAGAAAGTTTTGCAGATAAAACCGGAGCGCTTGTCGGTATTTAATTATGCACATTTACCGCAACTTTTTAAGCCACAAAGACGGATTAACGAGCAGGACCTGCCAAGCCCGGAGCAGAAACTTGATATTTTACAATCCACCATGCAGATTTTAGGTGATGCCGGTTATGTATATATCGGCATGGATCATTTTGCTCTGCCGGATGATGAATTGGCGCTTGCTCAAGCTAAAGGCAGTCTGTACCGGAATTTTCAGGGTTATTCCACCCATAAGGAGTGCGATTTAATCGGTCTGGGGGTAAGTTCAATATCTATGGTAGGTAACTGCTATGCACAGAATGTAAAAACTCTGGATGAATATGAAGCAAAAATTGATAGCACTGATTTGGCAGTTTTTCGCGGCATAGAGCTTACTAGCGATGATATTATAAGACGCGAAGTAATTACTGAAATAATCTGTAATTTCAAACTGGATTTTTCCGCAATTGAGGCTAAATACCAAATAGATTTTGCCAGTTATTTTGCTCCGGAACTTAATGATCTTACAGATATGCAGCAAGATGGCCTGCTGCAGGTTAATGGCAAAATACTTACAGTTCTTCCTGGCGGCAGGTTACTGGTACGCAATATCTGCATGGTATTTGATAAATACCTGAGAACAAAATCCAGCAGCGGATTTTCCAAAGTAATTTAGACTAGCAGTGAAATTGCACCTCCGGCATTTGTTTTGGCAATCTTGCATAAAATTTCGCAATATTCGCTAAGCTCAGGATCCGGCGCAGGATCATCGGCACAGCTGCAGCCGGCAATAGTGCTGGTATAAAATATTCCCGCTTTGATTTTAATATTTTCAGCCGTTTCTGAAGTCTTTAAAACTATAATCTTAAGCTTGGAGTAATTGGCATAACTGCCCTGACTCAAGGCCTCTTGTAAGGGTAGAATTGAATCGCCCATAACAGATATTTCATTCTTGAAAACTTCGGCAAAAGAATCAGTGTTCCAGGAATTTAAGGATTTAGGCAGTTTAATCATGGTTCAATAAATATTAGCAAAATCACTTCGGGCTAAATGCTGGGTCAGAAACCTGTATTATTATGCAAATATTATATGAAAGAAGAAAACAGTTTTGCATCAGATTTGCTGGCCCTGAAAGGGGTAGGAGTAAAAACCTTAGGGCATCTTAAAGCTTTGGGTATCCATAATTTACAGGATCTACTGTTTCATTTGCCATTTAGATATCAGGATCGTACTGCCTACAGCAAAATATCTGATTTAGAAATATTCTCCCATGCTTTAGTCAAGGCTCGGGTGCTTGCAACCGAGATAAAGTTTGGTAAACGCCGTTCACTTTTGGTATGGCTGGAAGATGAGACCGGGCTTTTAGGTCTTAGGTACTTTCATTTTTCCATGCAGCAAAAGCGTAATTTCAATAATGACCGAGAGCTTGAAGTGTTCGGCGAAGTGCGCCCCGGCCCCAAGTCCCTGGAAATGGTGCATCCAGAAACCGCTGCTGTTGGCAAACTTAAAAGCGACCGCTTGACTCCGGTATATCCAATTGGCAAGGGGCTTAGTCAACTTGGCATCCGCAAGATAATCGCTGAGGGTCTAAAGTCCGGGATTGATAGCTTGGAGGAACTGCTGCCTGAAACAATCCTCAAAGATTTTCAATTTAATAATCTTAAAGATTCATTGAGTATAGCGCACCAACCTCCGGTAGGCATGGGAATTGCCGCCTTGAAAGCGGCGCGCAAACGTCTGGTATTTGAAGAGATTCTGGCACATCACTTTGCTTTTAAAAAAATAAAAAAATCTCGAGTGAGGGCTGAAAGTATAAAGATTAAATCTGACGGGGTTTTAGGTTCTAAATGTTTGAGTCTTTTACCGTATAAATTAACCGGAGCTCAAACCAGGGTGGTTAATGAAATAATTCAGGATTTAAAAGCACCTGGCCCGATGCAAAGGCTGCTGCAGGGTGATGTAGGTTCTGGAAAAACCATAGTCGCTTTACTGGCAGCACTGGAATGTGTGGAGGTAGGCTGGCAAGTTGCATTTATGGCCCCAACCGAGATTCTGGCAGAACAGCATTTTACAACCATCAAGAAACTTACAAAGAAACTTAAGATCCGCAGTGGTCTTTTGGTAAGCGCTATGGGAAAGCAAGAGCGTGAGCAGGAACTAGATGCAATAAAACATGGCGTTACAAAAATTGCAGTCGGTACCCATGCCCTGTTTCAGGCAGAAGTTAAATTTAAAAATCTGGCACTGGTGATAGTCGATGAGCAACACCGTTTTGGAGTAGGACAAAGAATGCGTTTATTACAAAAATCCAAAAGCTTAAAACCGCATCAACTGATTATGACTGCAACTCCAATTCCACGCACCCTGGCTATGACTTTTTATTCTTATCTGGATTATTCTCTGATCGATGAGCTGCCGCCCGGCAGAAAAAAAATCAAAACTCTAAGCCTGCCACAGGCAAGACGCTTTGAACTTATTGAGCGTATTAGAAAGTATTGTAAAGATGGAAAACAGGTCTATTGGGTCTGTTGCTTGATTGATGAGTCGGAAGTATTGCAGTGTCAGGCTGCCATAGACGTACACAAAATGCTTGGGGAAAACTTGCAAGAACTAAGGGTAGGTCTGGTGCATGGCAGGCTAAAGCGCAAAGAAAAAGATATGGTTATGCAGAAATTTAAAACAGGTGCTCTGGATATTCTGGTAGCAACCACAGTGATAGAAGTAGGAGTGGATGTGCCGAATGCCAGTCTGATGGTAATTGATAATGCCGAGCGCTTAGGCTTGTCACAATTACATCAACTTAGGGGGCGAGTAGGACGCGGGGCGCTGGAAAGTCATTGCGTGTTGTTATATGAAGCGCCGCTTACGGCCAAGGCCAAGGCCCGAATTGACATTATGCGTGAGACCACAGATGGCTTTAAGATTGCTGAACGCGATCTTGAAATCCGCGGGCCCGGTGAGCTGCTAGGCACCAGACAAACCGGTGATATTAAATTTAGAATTACCGATCTTAACGAAGATAAACTACTGATAAACAAGGTATTGCAAAATGCAGGTAAAATTGAAAGTAATTTAACCGAAGCTGGCATCAACAAACTAGTTATGCGCTGGATGGGTAAGCTCAGTAATTATTCGGATGTTTAGCCTGGGGTGCTTTTAGCTTCTGCAAACTCTTTATAGATTTCTGCCACTGTTTTTACTGAGTCAATAGTTTCTACACTTTTACCAGCCAGATAATAATCCTGGTAACTGCCGCCAGAAACATTGGTGCGTTTGAGTTTCCACCTAGACTGCAGGCTGTAAAATGTGCGCATCCAGCGTTTGGTTTTATTATGGCTTAGAAGTTTTCTGGCAAGCCAGCTGGCGCGGCTGCCTATTTTTTGTAAGTCAGGGTTATTTATCACCGCCACCGGCACCCCGGAGATTTTATCGGTCAGAATTATATCTTTAGCTTTTGCTTTCAGGATTGCAGTTTTATATTTTTGATGCGCCAGGCACTCTTTGGAGGCAATAAACCTGGTGCCGGCTTGCACCGCAGTATAGCCAAGATTTAGCATCTGCTTGAAAGTTGCACCGTCACCGACTCCCCCGGCACAGACCATAGGTTTGTTAAAAGACCCTATATCATCAATCAATGTTTCAGGATTCAAGCTTCCGCTATGCCCTCCGGCCTGGTTATTTACACAAATAAAACCGTCAACTTCGCAATCATAAGCTTTTTGCGCATGCAGGCGCTTTACCACATCGTGATATACCAAAGCCTCATGTTTATGTGCAAGCTTCACTACCCAGTCCGGCTTGCCAAGCGCGGTTACAAAAAACCTTATGCCTTCTTCCAGGGCGATTTGCAGCCATTCTCGGTTGCGCGCCTGGTATTTTTTACTGCCCGCCAATATAAGATTTAAGCCTACAGGCCTTGTGGTCAGAGACTTGATATACTTAAGGCCCTCACGGAAATCATAACCATAGACATAGGTTAGACTCATAGGCTGGATAACCCCCAGACCCCCGGCCTCAGAAGCTGCTGCCACTAGTTCCGGATTGGAACATGGATACATTGCCCCACAAATAAGCGGGACTTTTATATCAAAAAAACTATGCTGTGTTATCAATTAACAATTCATCCACTGTTGTGTTTAGGTTCTCAATGGACAATAAAATGCGAACTGTAATCTTAACATGCTCTTTTCTAATAAATTTAGAAAATATGACATTAGCTGCTTTTACTTGCACAGCAATATACTCGTAGGGAGCTTGATAGACATTAAAGACAGCTGCGCCTAAGGCGGGCGTTGATAGTTAGTGAGAGGCTGTAAAATTAACTAAGGCTTAGTCGGTGACAGACTGTCGAGGTTAATTTTATGATAAGGAGTAAGTTTAAGGGCTCCGGCCTTGCCGGTAAAGCCTTGAGCTCTTGCATAATAGCCGCCGGTATAATGCGACAGGGCAGGATGGCCATCAGAAATGCAGTAGCGAAAGCGGCCAGCCTCCCATATAGTTGCAGGCGGCTTATGTCCTGGTGACAGGCTGTAGGCCTGCCAGGTGACAGCAGCTGAATTTTTAAGCCATAGTTTGCCTTTGGCAAGATTAAGATATAACACTGGCGGCATCTTTTCATTTAAGTAAAACCACATAGGCCAATAAAGATATTTCTCACAAATAATTACCGCGTCCCTATGCTGTATCTTGGATTTAAGTTTATTGCTAAGTCCGCGCCAGTCCTCTTTGGCGTAAAACATAAAATACCCGGCAGCGGAAGTCATCAAAATAAGGCTTATGCCGCTCAACAATAAACCGCGGCCAAACGAGGTGCGAAACATGTTTGCCGTCAGGATAAACCCGATAAGCGCCGGCAGGTGGACCGGAGTAATAGTACGTACAAGATATATGGGTTTTATAAAGCCAACCAGCCATATCAGTAGCGGCGGCAACAGTAAGAATCCAAGAAGGAGGAAACCACGGCTTTGGTTCACTCGTAGTATAAAATGTAAAATTCCGGCAAGTGATATTAGCACCAGGCAAATACCGGCACCAATGGCAAGCTCTTTACCCCCCAGATGCACTAGATTCTTGGCGCCGAACATGCTCATAAATTCAAAAAATGCCAGAAGTGGTTTAGGTTGGCGCACCCAGTTGAAGGTTTCAGCCGCGTTACTAAGGCCTGTCGGTAGCCAGGGTAGAATGCTGGTCCCAGCCAGAAGCATGACTAAAATCGGATACAGTCCCAGAGTTTTGGTAAACTTGTTTTGGGCGAAAAGTATTCCGGTATAGGCTATTAAAGCCGGAATCAGATACATAAAACCAAGCAAGGTGGTGTGGACCATAATAAATGCCCCAGCTGCGGCCAGCAGAAGCTCTGGCCAAATCGCCCCCGGTTGCTCCGGGCTTTTTACTACAAGGCGCAATAAACTAAGCATCACAAGCAGCCAGCCAAGGCTTAGCAATATATATTGGCGGGCTTCCTGACTGTAATGTAGATTTATATCAGAGATAAGCACTAAAAGCGCAAGCGCATTGGCACTCCAGCTGCCGCCAATCTCACGACCCAGGAGCCAGGCTATAAAAACGCTTAGTGCGCCAATAATAGCGCTTGGTAGTCTTAGGGCAAATTCACCGTTACCCGGCGACCAGAAAAGCTTTGTTATAAGATAGTAAAGTGGCGGTTTGTTGCTAATCGGTTGCGTCCAAAGTTCATAAGCGCTAAAGGTGCTGTGATAAGCGCTAAAAGCTTCATCCAGCCAAATAGATTTGGCATCCAGTTGCCATAGACGTAATATAAGGGCAAGCAGGGTAAAAAGTATCGCCGGGATTAGCGCCTGAAATCCAGGATTAAGCTGTGCCTTGCTGAGCTGATTGGATGTTTGCACGAATAGGTTTTTTGCTTAAGTGACTTGGCTAGTCTATTGGATTATGGTGCTTGCTTCCAGGTCATGAGTGTCGGAGCCGATAATTTTCACCTTTAACAGATCGCCCGATTTCAGGTTTTTGTTTGAAATTATCCGCACAATCCCATCAACTTCAGGTGCATCATATTTGCTGCGGCCGACAATTTCACCGTCCGACACTTCATCTATGAGCACTGTTTCTATATTGCCGATTCTGGTTTTTAATTTATCGCCGCTAATTACTTCCTGGGTGGAAAGTAACATGTCTTTTCTTAGCTGTTTTATATCTTCATCTACTTTGCCGCTTAATTTATTAGCGGCGGCTCCTGCAACTTCTGAGTAGGTAAAAATTCCCATCCGCTCAAACTCTACCTCTTTAATAAAATCATGCAATAGATCAAAATCAGCTTCGGTTTCTCCCGGAAACCCTGTGATAAAGGTAGTGCGAATTACAACATCTGGGCAAATCTTACGCCAGTTTTCAATTCGCTTGTGCATATTTTCCATGTTGGCAGGACGGCGCATGGCCTGTAGAATCTTAGGGCTTGCATGCTGCAGCGGTACATCGAGATAAGGCAGAATCAAACCATCCGCCATAAGTTCAACCAGCCGGTCAATAACAGGATAAGGATATAGATAATGCAAACGAACCCAGACTCCAAGTTCAGCAAGTTCCCGGGCCAGAATGTTTATTTTGCTATCCTGCATTTTGTTGGCAATTAATTCCTTACGGTATTTAATATCTAGGCCGTAAACTGCGGTATCCTGCGATACAATTAAAAGCTCTTTTACCCCGGAGCTTACCAGTTGTTCGGCCTCATATAGAATAGCTGACATATTCCGGCTTTTGAGCTTGCCGCGCAGGTCAGGAATTATGCAAAAACTGCAGTTTTGATTACAGCCTTCGGAGATTTTTAGCCAGGCGTAATGCTTGGGGGTTAGCCTTAGTCTGGGTTCAGGAATTAAATTAACATGCTCATGGTTGCTTACGGGCAAATGCTGTTGCACACAGCTTAACACTTCTTGTGCGCTATCCGGCCCGGTTACCTGTAAAAGGTCTGGGAATTTAGAGCGCAAATAATCTGCCCTGGCTCCAAGACAGCCGGTAACTATAAGCTTTTCACAGTTATCCTGGGCATATTTGATGGCTTCGATAGATTCTGCAATCGCCTCATTGATAAAGCCGCAGGTATTTATAATTATTAAGTCCGCGTCCTGGTGATTTCGGGCGAACTCATAATTTGCCGCCCGTAATAAATTTGCCAGGCGTTCACTATCATAAGTAGCCTTGGCGCAGCCCAAGCTCACCAGGCCAACCTTGGGGGTCATTGTTTGGTGTTTAGGACTTCTTGCATAATTCTTGAAATTGCGATGCCGTCCCTGCCATTAAGTCCATGCGATTTGCCAGACAATAAGGTTCTGGTTTTTTTGCCGTGCAGGGCCGGAATCAAGCCCATATCCTGACTTATGGACGGCACAAGAAAATCCTTTGAGAAAAAATTCTTTTTCTTTCTTACAATCGAGTAATAATTGATATCCGGGTGCGGCATCCAGTTTAGCCAATTTAAAAAAGTTCCGGGCCTGGGTCGTACCAGATCTCTAAATAAATCCTCGGAATCCTGAAATTTATCATATTCGGTGCCGCCGCCGACTTCAGCCATTTCAGAAAATGGAAACGGCAGGTCAGTGAAATCCAGCGCCATTTCTGCTCTGCGGGTACCAAAATGCGGACTGGCAATAGTAATCAAGGTCTTTATTTTTGCAAACTTGTTATTGACTGCCACCATACGTCCAACCACACCACCGACTGAATGTCCAACCAGGTGAATATTGTCATCGGGCCGTAACTTGCTGACTTTGCCGAGTAAATCCTCTAGCACCTGCGCTTGAAAAAAAACTGGTGCCCTATAGGGCATTTGGATAATGTAAATATTTTTTCCACTATTGGTATTTAAAGGATTTAGGTAAACTCCATAGCGGTAATCAAAAAATGCATAACCAGCCACCTGCCAGCCATCATGAGCTAAAATTTCAGTGATAGAATTTTTGTCCCAGGTGCGAATATCTGTGCTGTAGCCATGAACCAGAATCATCGAATCTGCAGCAAATGATTTGCCAAAATAGAATACCAATAGCAAAATTAACAGTCTTTTCATTCTAAATTCCTAAAGGATTTTCAGGACTAAGCCCTGGCATTAAAGGCACATGGCGATCCTTATCGGTTAATTTATAAACTAGCCCCAGCCAGTTATTAAACAAAGATTTGCCGGTGTCCACCCAGGTGTTATCCAGCAATTGGGCCGCCTCGGTCTCGGGGAACTCGGGTAATTTTAAATTAGCTTTTTTGGCTTTTAAAGCCTTATTTTTATAATCTTCTAGCATGGCCCCGGCTCTGGAGTTAAAGTAGTTTAACGGCAACCGCGGATAATCCTCTCTACTATCATTTAAGTAGCGCAAAACCTCGCGCTTATATTCTTTTAACAAACTAAAAGTATCGTATTCCGGGTGCCCCTGGGAAAATACAAAACGAAAATCCTTGCTTACCGCCAGATGTAGTCCAGCCTCGGTGCTTTTTGCCAGCAAAATAATCCCGGCATTTTGTATCTGTTGGCAGTTTACCTCATATATATGAGAATGCGCCGCATCAAATTTGGTATTCATATTGCTTACCAAAGGATGCTGTGTGGTCAGCCTGTGTGAATATATCCCCCAGCGCTTTTCCGGTAGCTTGTATCTTTTTTCCTTATATAAAATTTGCAGCACCGCATGAGTGGCAAGGCAGGAACACATGATAGAACATACATGCTGCCGGGCCCAGTCAATTACCTCACAAAACTCATGCCAGAAGTCTTCCTTTTCCAGCTCCGATTGAACCGGATTGGCACCGGTAATGATCAGGGCATCCAGGCCATTTTGTTTGATTTGGGCAAAATCTTCATAGTATCTGGCAACATGCTCTCTTGCTTTGCCTTGTCTTTGAATTTTTTTCGGGGAAAACAAATGTACATAAAACTGCACAATGCGGTTTGATGAGCCGATAAGGCGCAGGAATTGCCGCTCGGTCGCTTCCAATGCGGCATCCGGCATCATGTTCAAAAGTCCTACATGCAGCTCCCGGATATCCTGTGATACTGCAGTTTTCGGCAGCAGAACCTCCTGTCCTTCCTGTTGCAGCCGCTTAAAGGTCGGTAAATCAGAATGAGCGATTAATGTCATGGCCTGATATTTTAAACTGCTTTAGCTGCTAAATTTAGCCTAAAGCCGGACTTTAAGTGTATATAATTTTAATAACCGGAACTTAAAAACATATTGTGCGTAAAAAAACCAAGAGAAAAATTAATCCTGCAAGAATAATCTTCAGGGTTTTTCTATTTATTTTGCTCGGGTTCTGGTTGGTATTGTTGGTCTTTCGCTGGGTGCCGGTGCCGACTTCGACTTTTATCTTAAAACAGAATATGCTGGCTTCAGAATACCCTAAAAAATATGCCAAAGCCAGATACCGCTGGGTGGATTATAAGGATATGTCACGCTATCTTCCGTTGGCGGCTATAGCGGCGGAGGATCAAAAATTTACCGAGCATTTTGGTTTTGATCTTAACCAGATAAATATTGCAATCAGTGCACATAGCAAAGGCGAAAGATTACGCGGAGCTAGCACCATAACTCAGCAGTTGGCAAAAAATTTGTTTTTAACTAATGCCAGGAGTTACGTACGCAAGGCATTGGAGGCCTTTATCGCACTGTCACTGGAAATATTGTGGTCCAAGAAAAGAATTCTTGAAGTATATTTAAACATCGTTCAGTTCGGACCGGTAACTTATGGCGTGCATCAGGCCGCCTTGGAAAATTTTACCAAGCTTCCAGGGTATTTGAATGAATCGGAAGCCGCCTGGCTTATTTCGGTTCTTCCTACCCCGGCTTTATCCCGGATTAACAGCCCCAGCAGAAATTTAACAAAGCGTCAAAACTGGGTGCTAAGTCAAATGCGGACTCTGGATAAAATGCGGGTATTACAAAGGCTGTAGTATGCCGGATAACAAGTTAGATTTAATAAGAAGCTTTTTACTAAAGCTTAAGCCCAAAATAACTGAACCGCAAGCTTATCAATCTTTAGTCTATACCCTTGGTCTTATAAATAAAAAATTATTGCAAGCCGGGGCGCCACTTAAGAATATTGCGGTTATCGGCCCGACCCAGACCGGCAAAAGCACTCTGGTAAATTTATTATCTGGTACAAGCCTGGCTCAAGTGAGTGAATTGGCGGCTTTTACCCGAAAGGCTGATGGTTTTGTGGCAAATATCGAACCTGAAGAAATCAAATCTTATTTTGATCATCTTTTTTCTTTAGATGATGCCAGGTTAGAAGTTGCTAAATGGCAAATACAAAAAAATCCGAAGATTAAACTCCAGAATACGGTTTTCTGGGATAGTGCGGATTTTGATTCGGTGGAAGCGCTTTTTTATAAAGAATCAACCCTGATCTTAAGCGCTATGGCTGATATTGTGGTTATGGTATTAAGCAAGGAAAAATATTCCGATCTTGCAGTGTGGCGTATCCTGGATTTACTTAAATTTTCCAGCCGGCCATTGCTGATTTTTGTAAACAAGATAGACCCTAAAGATGCGGCATCTGTTAAAGATATTATTGTTAAGAAATTAAACCTTATAGGTGTTATCAATGCAGAAGTTTTTACCTTGCCTTATGTTGAAAAGGAGTTTATCTCTAGCCTTAAAAACCATGAATCAATTACCAAAGCCAAAGAGTTTGTAAGCCTTAAGCTGGCTAATGCAGCAAAGACGGATGATGAAATTAGCGCCAGTCTTAGGGCTTATTGGCCTAATTGGACACTAGATTTACAAACTGAATTGGCAGCAGTAAAAGATTGGCGCCAATTACTTGGGGCGGAGATAAGTAAAGCTAAGGAGATTTATGTAAGAGACTATTTAGATACCGCAATTTACAGCGATACCAGGCAAAAAACTATGCTGCGTTTGCTTGAGCTTCTGGAGATTCCGACATTTGCTAATACCGTAGGCAAGTTAAGGGAAATTATTACCTGGCCGGTCAGGATTTTGGTTAAAAACCTAAAACATAATGCTTCTGATAAACAAAACCTGAAAGATATCGAACAGGCAATCCTGGAGGAATTATATGAAAATCTAAGCGCCAGACTTACAAGAGAAATGGGCGAGCAATCCGCAAACCAGGATACAAACTGGTGGCAGGAGTTGTGGCAGGTGTCCAGGATAAAAGAGTCTGAGCTTAAGACTTTATTTAATAAAATGGTCGAAAACTACCAAAAAGAATTTACCCCGGAAATACAAAATGCCGCTAATGCAATTTATAAAAAACTTAAAACCCAGCCTGCAACTTTAAACAGCTTACGGGCCGCGCGTGCCAGTGTGGATGCGGCGGCAGTATTTTTTGCTCTTAAAACTGCAGGTGTGGGCTTGAATGATTTATTACTAACCCCAGCTATGCTGGCGTTTACCAGTATGGTAGCCGAAAGTGCGGTTGGACACTTTTTAAGACGCGAGGAGGAAAAGTTAAAAGCCAAACAAAAAGCCGCGGTTTTTGAGCTTATGGACCAGTTATCTAAAGAGTTGCAAAATTTACCTAAAACTATTGACCAGCAAAAAATATTTGGCATAAGCCAGAAAGACTTTGAAAAAATATCTAAAATGTTGGGACGTTCGCAATTAACGGCTCAGCAGAAAACCGGTAACTAATTACATTTTTCCAATATAACTTATGAAACAGCTTTTTTATACTGAATACGAAAGTTTAACCAGTTGGCTTAAAGAAGCAGTTGCATTGGGTTGGCGGGAGAATATTGAGATATCCAGACTTGAGGCTGTAGAAACCCAAGATGCGGATCAGCTCTTTCATCAACAAAAATACAGGCCGTTAATCGTAAGCTTTTTCGGGGGCACCGGAGTCGGTAAAAGCAGCCTGTTAAACCGTCTGGCCGGAAGCGATCTGGCCAAAGCCGGTATAGAGCGGCCAACTTCAAAAGAAGTCAGTATATATTTGCACAAGGATTTTGCGCTGGCAAATTTGCCGGAAGACCTGCCAGTAGCAAAAACCCAGGTTTTTTATCACGCAAATCCTGAATATAAACTACTGACCTTTATTGATATGCCGGATGTTAACAGTACCAGTGAAAGCAATAGGGACTTGGTTGAGAAATGGCTGCCATATATTGATTATTTAGTTTATGTTGTAACTCCGGAGCGGTATCTGGATGCTGCGGCCTGGCAAATATTAAATGCCCGCAAGGATAGGCATAATTTAATATTTATTATGAACTACTGGGATCAGGCTGAGGAAGAACAGCTGACAAACTTTAAGGCGCATTTGGTCAAACATGGGATTAAAGAACCAATAATACTGCGTACTTCCTGTAACCTGCCTTATATTGATGATGACTTTTCCAAACTGGCGCAAATATTGAACCAGGCAGTCGAAAAATACGGTCTTGATTTATTGCAATCTTTGGGAATTAAAGCAAAGCTTAAACAATTAGAAGAACTTAAAACTTCATATCTTAAAGATTTGGATAAGCGGAATTGGGAACAGGCCAAGCGGCACTGGGATAATCTGATAAACCAAAACTTAAACACATTAAACACTAATTTAAGGTTAAACAAGGATTTACTTGTAGAGCAGAACTTAACCCAGCTAAAGTCAGAGAAAAGTGGCTTGCTAAGTTGGCTTAAAACCGAAAAAGTAAAGCCGAAGCTAGATATCGATAAGTTTATTCAAAAGTTATGGCAAGATAGAAACCGGGAACAGATTCTCAAATTAAATTTACAATTACAAAATATGTTACAGCAAGGCAATCTGGCCTTTAAGTCTTTTACCTTGGATTTTAGGCAAATGACCCAAAGTACAAGTGATGCTGCCAGGCAAACTCTAGAGCGTGAGCTTAAATTATCCCTGGCCAGGCCTGGCAATGTATTTACAAGATTTTTTTATAAAATATTCGGAATATTAAGCTGGTTTTTACCCTTGGCGGCCGCTATCTGGGCTTTGTATCATCTGGTGGAGACTTTTTATCTGGCTGAACAAGACCAGGGAAGTTATTTGCATATTAATTTTATGGGCCACAGCCTGATGCTTATATTTGTCTCCTGGCTGGTGCCGAAAATTTTACATATAAAACTTGCGCCAAAGCTTAAAGCTACGATAAATAAAGGCTTGAGTAAAGGCATTGAGGCTGTGGATGTACAATTACAAGACGTTTATCAGACAATTTGGACTGCTAAAACAGTCGAGCGCACGCGTCTTGCAAATAATTTAGCTAAAAACCATGCGGATTAATAAAGAGCATTTTAAGTTTATGGCCAAGGCACTGGTTCTGGCGCGCAAGGGTATATATACCTCAGACCCCAATCCTAGAGTAGGTTGTGTTATTGTAAAAAACCACAAAATTATCGGCCAGGGTTATCATAGAAAAACCGGGGAAAATCATGCTGAGATCAACGCCCTGGAACAGGCAGGTGACAATGCCCGGGGCGCGGTCGTCTATGTCAGTCTGGAGCCGTGCTCACATCATGGTAAAACTCCGCCGTGCGTTGAGGCTTTAGTTGCAGCCGGAGTAAAAAAAGTAATAGTGGCAATGGAAGATCCTAACCCTTTAGTTAGCGGCCGCGGTATTGCAAAACTTAAAGCAGCCGGAATTGAAGTAATAAGTGGCATTTTGGAAAGGGAAGCAATTGAACTTAATCCCGGATTTATAAAAAGAATGCAGGAGAGCAAGCCTTTTATCAGAATAAAACTTGCTATGAGTCTGGATGGCAAAACCGCTATGGCATCCGGTGAGAGCAAGTGGATAACCTCGGCTGCGGCCAGGTTAGATGGCCAAAAGCTAAGAGCCAGAAGTTCGGCAATTCTAACCGGCGCCGGTACGGTATTGGCGGACAACCCCTCGCTTAATGTAAGGGATCTTGATATTGGACGACAGCCGCTGCGGATAATATTAGATACTGAATTAGAAGTAAGTTCCAGGGCTAAGATATTTAAACTGCCGGGAGAGGTCGTTGTGGTTACTATCGCTAATAATAAAAGTAAAATTAAAGAGCTTGAAGCAGCAGGGGCTGAAGTTTTTATATTGCCCAAGAGCAATTCAAAAGTTAATTGGTCTTATCTTATGACCTGGCTCGGTAAAAAAGAGATTAATGAACTGCATGTGGAAGCAGGGGCCACCCTGGCAGGAACTTTATTGCAGGAAGGCCTGGTAGATGAGGTGGTGATTTACATGGCGGGTAAAATCATGGGAGATCAAGCAAGGTCATTGTTTAATATGAAAGTAGATATAATGAGCGAAGCGGTAAAGTTAAAATTTACCGATATAAGGATGCTGGGCGAAGATGTAAGAATTACTGCAGTGCCGACCGTATGAGGATATTTTTTTCTGGAATTATGTTATTGGCATTTAGCGCTTGCGAAAAATCAGAAATTCAGATTAACAGGTGGTACAGTAGTTGGCAGCTACAAACAGGACAGAAAGTGTATATGGATAACTGCAGCGTATGTCATGGACTTAATGGCAATGGCACTTTACAGAATAAATCATCTGCTGTTGAGGGCTTTTATCCTGCTCCGGCCTTAAACCGGATCTCAGACGAATTACTAAAACCTCTAAAAGAATTAGCGGAAATTATAGAGTCGTCAAAAATTAAACAGCATGGCTTTGGCGGAAAACTATCCGAGTCGGAAAAGCTTGCGGTAATCGCCGCAATGCAGAATTTTTGGACCGATCAGGATTATAAAGAATGGTTGAAGTGGGGCGGCTTGGAGTAGAGTATTTATGAGAGACTTTTGCATAACACCTAAAAAATTTGCCGGCCAAACGGAGCCTTCAATTTTTTTGGCAAAATCCACAAAAATCTGTTCAATAATTGCCATACTTTCAATATTAACACCCATTCATCCTAAAATCAGGATGTTTTAGCGCTAATTTTGCTGCTTTTGGCATATTTCAGGCGCAACTCACCTGTATTTGCCGCATCTGTTTCAAAATATTCATCCCGCAT
>Ga0209790_1000051_pt1 | contig 20676 bp, 23 predicted proteins | sample WorMetG1aBELIZE2_FD_187420 | JGI IMG/M metagenome (GOLD analysis project Ga0209790, IMG submission 187420) | Marine gutless worms symbiont microbial communities from Max Planck institute for Marine Microbiology, Germany - Inanidrilus... ... | reverse complement strand
CGAGCAACGCGCCCAAAATGCGCGGACGCACCCGCTCGAACTGGTCCCATAATTCCGTTTCGAGACGCCGGTCGGCTTCCGCGATTGGCTCCAAAGTGAGTCCCACGGCGCGGTCGGCCAGGTCGGTGCGCACCGCAACGTTTGCGATGCCATTGAGCATAACGGGACGGCTGGCGTGTAGCAGAAATTCTTCTTGGTTGGTGTAGAGTTGTCGGGTGCCGAAACCGCCGCCGGTCGCTAACTGGCAAAGCAGGTCCGAGGCGGCGGGCGACAACACGGAAAGATTGTCGAACGCTAGCAAATGGTTATGGTGCGCCATCAAAAAGAGGTCGGCATCGGTCGCCGGAAACACCCGCGTTGGAATGTGGCTAGGATCGACCAGCGCGCGCAGGATTTTGACCGTGGTGGATTTCGCCGTGCCCGGCTCCCCGGAAAACACAAGTACGGGATACGGCCCATGGCCGCGCAACGCGGCCAGCAACCAAGCCACCAGCAACACGAACTCATCCTCGGACGCGCTATTCACGAATGGGCGCAATTCCGCGATGCCGCCACCAGACACCGGCACCGGCAGGGCCGCCATCGCCGGATAGCGGCGGAACCGAATCGGACTCTCGATGCTGTCGATCACCCGCCAGCCATTCCGTGCAATCTCGACGCAACGCCAATCCTCATCGCACAGATCAAGGTACAGTTTGCCTTCGGCGGTGCCGCTGCGGAGGCACACAGGCTGTTGGCGGCGTGCCGATCTCGCTTTTGAATCGATGAGATTTTCGACCGCGCGCAGCGTCAGCAACCCCGGTGTTTCACCGGCGCGCTCGAAGCATTGCGTGGTCAACCAAGACTTGAAATCATCGCTGTTGACCGGCCAGGTCTCGCGCCGCCCATCGAGGTTTAGATCGGCGAAGGCCAGGCGATCCTCACAAGCGAGGAAGACATCGTCCCAATCGTGGAGGGCCTCGCCCGCAATGGCGGCCAGCCGGTCGGCCAGCCGCGAATCACCGCCCGCATCGCCACCGCCGCCCGGCTCCGGCTCCTTGAGGGTCCGGTCTAACTGGGTTACGCGGCATTGCGTCTGCCGTTTCAACTCGGCCCGCAGGGCCTCGAACCGCGCCGGGTCGTCCGTGCGTAAAATTCTGAGATCATCCGTCACCTTGGATTGAAATGGATAACCGGGATTTTCTATCGTCATTGCTACCAGATTGTCGAGTGTGGGAAAGGCACTGGCCGCCTGTTGAATGGAATCCCGGACCGCTTGCGGTCCCTGAGACAACGCCAGATCGTTGAAATCCGTCGCGCCTGCGGGCCGGTCCGTGCCGAAGCCGGGGACGGCGATGCGACCACCGACCGCCCGCGCCGCTTCCCGTGCGGCGGTTAGGCCTGGGTTGCCGGTGGTTCCGGCATCGTCGTCGGCGCACAGCACCAGCGGACGCTCCGGCCACTGTTGACGCAAGGCTTGGGCAGCGGGTTTCAGGTTGCCTGCATTGAACGCCACGGCAGCCAGGCCGCCCATCGTTTCATGAATGGTTGCGGCGGTAGCGAACCCTTCCGCGATGTAACAGGGAACCGCTGGCTCCGCTTCCCCAATTCGGAGTTGCTCTTGGCGTTGGAACCAATTGCCGGAGAGCGGATTGTCAAAAGCAGGCGGTGGCCGACCAATGCCCAAGTGTTGTCTCGATCCTTGAAGCGCATGGCACCCGCGCTACGCCGCTTTGGGATCGAAATTGTTTCCTTGCGTAAGGGATACCGGAGGACAAGGATGATCGAGATCAAGAATGCTGCTGTTTAAACGGATGATCTTCGGATGGATACGGACGCAATTGTTTTTCGATTGCGTCCGTATCCATCGAATTGCGTCCGTATCCATAAGAAAATGCTAAACTACTGTGGTTAAAAACACTAAATTGGTCTCTTTTATGCCTAACCCATGGTGTCCCCATAATCCCTTAAGGTGTCCCCGTAATTAAGTTATACCTTATCTTTTCATAAGAAAATATTAGTTGACATTCTTGTAAAAACAGGTAACTAGGAAAAATTGGGATATGAGCCAGTAATTTTTTATAAAAAAACGAATTTTTAGAACGAAGGCTTGAATCGCCGACCGGACATTGTTCTGCCGACCGCTCCGCGTATGATTGAGTATTTAAGTATTGATTTTGCAATAAAATAACTAGGATTTAGAACATGTCCGCATTTGACAATAGTCCGCTTCCGGGAAAAGGTCCAGGGAGGCCGAAAGACTCGCCTAACAAAATTTCATGGCTGTAGTTTTCCAAAAAAACGAAATTTGAAAGATTGTTCATTTAATAAAATAGCTCGATTAAATGGAATTTCCTAATAACAAATGAAATTTATAAAGCGGTCAGGTATACCAATATCGGTCAAGCTACACATTTGAAATCCGGCCACAATTGAGGATTCCACGATGTTTTTCGGTGAAAAAACGATGGCCGAAGATCACTGGCGGGGATGGGAATTGCCGGTGAAGCGACAAACGATCTTGTGGCAGCCTGGAAGGCCCCCAGCGGTCCCGCATCTGGCCGGTGATGGCCGGAGTGCGCTATCCACAAAATCTTGGGTTGTGCCGAAGATGATCGGTATTTGTGGCTGGACTTGTGTTGTGGATTGTCCGGGTGCGCACTGAGAAGCTGAGACAAGGCCCCATTCGGGCACTTTTTATAGTGCGCTCCGGTCCTTCCAGGCCAGCCACGGGATTGATAGCCCGCTCCGGGCCATCTCAGGCCAGCTACGGGATCGATGGCACACTCCGGAAAGTAACTACATAAACGATCGTTTTCCTTGCTTTTGGCCTCCCGCCCCCCTTCCGCTGCTCACGAATGCAAGAAAACTCGATAAGAAAATCTTAATCAGGTTCTTGTCTTCGGTTTATCTTTTCTTACGGGGGCCACTGGTGAAAATCGGTTATGTGCGCGTTTCCAAGAGCGACGGCAGTCAATCGCCCGATCTCCAACACGACGCCTTGTTGGCGGCAGGGGTTGAGGCGGACCGGATCTATTCAGATCCTTGATTCGGGGATGAGTGCGATAGTGGTCGTGTGGTGAGGAGACTTCACCTGTAGTCAAAATCGTGCATCTACCAATTAGCTTGAGACCTCGGCCACCTGCGCCGCCGGCTTTTTTCCGTTCACGTCTTACATGAACATCTCTATCATCGCTTTTCACCAACAACGACTCGCTTATTTTCCGGGCGAAGTGCCAGCCCCCCAGCTATCTTTCTCTGTATCTCGGAGACCGCTTTTTCAATCCCGACGAAGCGTTCAGGAGTAGTGGGATGCGTGCCACGCAACCGGATGACCTTAGGATCCTGGACCGCCATACGTCGCCAGAAATCAGCCACTCCCTCGATTTCATAACCAGCTAATGCCATCAGATATAGCCCGACGTAATCCGCTTCTTTCTCGAAATCGACAGAATAGGCGCCTGCTCCGGCTTTTGCCCCTAGGTCGGTAAACTGGCCTTGAGTGTTTACCCCCCCCGCAGCAGAAGCTACATCCGCCATCAGACCGATAAGACCGCCGACGATAGCATTTATCTGCTTTGCCTCAACATGCCCCATGGCGTTATGCGCTAGCTCATGTGCTATTATCAATGCGACCTCTTGATCCGTCTTGAAGAATTCCATCAGACCACGGTGGACCACAATTCGTTTCCCATCAGCGTATGCGTTCTTTGTATCCTTGTCATCAAGCACCAACTCGAAGTCACATGCAGGCTCTGGGATCACGGATGCCGTGATGTCTGAATCACCACGCCGCATGATGAACTCGATCGGATCGGACTCCAATTTTCGTTCATTGAGATTTTCCCAGAATTCCTCAAGGGAATCTTCTCCTGTGGGAACCAACCAGCCATTGATGGACACAGGTAGGTCTCCCACTTTAATGCCTGCTCGATCTGCTGGAGAGCCGGGCGATACGTGTGCCACCTGGACAAGATCAGTGACTCCGTACTTGGATGCAATGGCTTCCTGCCACTCCTCCTTGAAACGATGCTTGTTCCAAACCAACATACCAATTGACGGGGATACCTTATCTCCGCAAAGAGGTGTACCGTGCGTAAGTAATGGATAACCCACGGTGTAAAGTCGTTTCTCTGTTTCCACCAATGCTCCCATGGCAAGTTCCCTTTGCTTCTTCTCTTCTATTTCCGTATCCACTGGCGTGACCTTTGGAGTCTGAGTCTGAGGCACCGCGCAGGCCGCTAGGAAGGCGCCTAAAAATAAGATCGTCAAGTTACGCATTGTGGTTCCCCTTGGAGGAAGGACCGCTGCCTGGCAAGCAGCTATGTTGTGGGATAACCCGGGGCCGCTTTAGAGGCTCTCTGCGGCTCTCTGTGGCCTTTTTGAGGCTCCCCCGCGGTTATTTGGTACGCACAAAAGAGGCCCTCAGAGGCCCTCACACGGACACGCTGGCGGCTTTGCGGACGGTCCAGGCGACGGTCCAAGCGATGAAGGATTGGCCGCGGTGCATGTCGCCGGCGGCGAAGATGCCGAGGATGGAAGTTTTGTGCATATCATATTCAAAGACGACGGACTGAGCATACCATCGTCAAATCCATGATTTTCATCCATCGTCTTTGGCCGGAGCCTTCGACCAGGATGCCGCCGGTGCCGATCCGCAGCGCAAGAGCAAGGCGTTCAATTCAGCCAAGGTAGGTGCCCATCATGCGATTATCCCAACCGCAAACGTTCCCGAACTGAATGCACTTTCGGAGCCGGAGCGGAATCTCTATGACCTGATCGCCCGATCCTACCTTGCTCAATTCTATCCTCCGGAGCAATACCGCAGCACGTACGTTCTGTTCCAGGCCGATAGCTACCGCTTCGCGTCCAATGGCCGGGTTGACGTGTCCGCTGGCTGGCGCAGTCTGTACCGCCAAGGACAGGGAGGCGGAGAGGAGCAGGCCGATGCCGAGCCGGTGGATTTGGAGCGGCTGACTGCCGGAGAGAAAGGCTCCGCGAGCGATGCGGGTGCCAAGCGTGAGTTCACCAAACCGCCAACGCGGTACGCCATGAAGACGCTGCTCAAGGATCTTGCGCAGGTCGCCAAGTACGTAACCGATCCGAAAATCAGGGAGCTATTAATTAGCAAGGATGCTGACAAGGCCGATGAGGCTGGTGGAATCGGCACACCGGCGACCAGGGACACGCACATCGAGACCTTGTTCCAGCGTGGCTTTCTTGCCGAGAAGGGCGGGAAGGTTCTTAGCACTGAGATGGGCCGCAGCTTTCATGATGCCTTGCTGCCCTTCGCCGTAAAGCCGGACATGACGGCTCTCTGGCATGAGAAGCAGAGGCGCATTGAATGCGGGGATCTCGACTACCAATCCCTTCTGGCGGACATTGATGAGGTGGTTAGCAGTGAGATTAGTCGCGTCCGCAGAGATGGGCTTCCCATTTCCGTAAATGGAAGCATTCAATGTCCGGCCTGCCAGGAAGGTGCCTTGCGCCGTATTAAAGGCAAGAAGGGTTTTTTTTGGGGATGTGGTGGGCACCTACCTTGGCGGAATTGAACGCCTTGCTCTTGCGCTGCGGATCGGCATTGGCGGCATCCTGGCCGAAGACTCCGGCCAGCGCCGCCAGGAGTTCCACCGCCGCCCCATGACGCTCGTCGTTCAGATAGTGGCAGTCGCTTCGGTTGTAGGTAATCGCTTGGTGGCGGTCACGCAGGCTTTGAGTGACCTCAAGCACCTGCTTCGGCTTGTAGTGCCACAAACCGGCAGCGTCGGCTTGCAAGGCCAGCAAGTTGTAAGGCAACGGAGCGGCAAGCGCGCGATCCTTGGTCTCGACGGAGAGAAGGCACGCATCCTGGCCCTTAACGGCATCTACGATGCCTTTGGCAAAAGCGCCGTCGATCACCCGGCCCTTCTCGTCCAGCGGAGCATCGGCACCGGGCTGGTAGAGACCCCTCAAGGTCATTGCGGCCCGCGCAGTGGATAAGGCAGTAGCGACCTCTTTCTTTTCCGCAAGGTGGCTTCGGTAGCGGTACGCGGTGGACCTGAAAAGGCCATGGTTATCCACCCCGTTCCAGACTTTTCATAACCGCGTCTCTAACACTATCTGCACTAACTCCTTTGCGAAACTCCAGCAATGGAATACCAGCCTTCTGAAAGACCAGCCTTTTTACGGCATCTCTGGCTGCCGCATTTCCTTTAAAATGCCCGCTCCCATGATATTCAATAGCTAGCTGAGGGTCTCCATACATGTCAATAATCAGGAAATCTACACGTTTGCTGTTAAATGAACGAAAGGCTAAATCGCTATCTGTCCTTATGAATCCTCCGAGCGAAACCTCAGCCCATATGCGATATTTCTTTTCAAGTGCTTGGTCTAATACAGCATAGACCGCTCGGAATGCTTCATTGTTTATTGGCTTTTGGATATGAAGAGTAGCCTTCTCAATAAATTTCATTTGATTTGAATAAATACGAAGGTCTGGTTCCCTTGATCGGTTCCCTCCTTTCCATCCTTTCCGAGGCTTCGCAGCTATCTTAATCAAAGCAATAACAGATAACAGAACAAGCAGCAGGGTAAACAAAGCAGTGATAGGGGTATAAAAGGCATAAAGAGCATCAATGATAGGAGTATAAGCAGTCATCTTCAATTGCCTCCACGATTCTTCCCTCCCTCGCTTCTTTATGGGAGTTAGCCATCCGTGAAACCACGATCCGTCAGTGCCTTCCGGATATGGTAAAGGATAGAAGCGACAATCCCAACAACCGCAAAGATCGTGAAGTACGTTTTAAATTCATCATCTTTAAAAATGAGCGCCAGACGAGTGAACATCCCAACGGTTTCATCAAAACTATTGTACGTCTCGAAATCCATAGTAACTCCAAGCGCCGGGGCAGGCACTAGAATCAAGAGGAACAGAGCGGCCAAAATTCGCATGTTCTTCCTTACCTATCTTCCTTAATCTTTGTAAGGTGGCGCTGTCTGGCTTGGAGCTGGCTTTGCGCAAACGCAATCGCCGCGTTCACCTCATTGAGGCGGGCCGCGTATTGGCCTTGTGCACGGCCCTGATAGTCTCTCAAGAGTAGTTCAAGCTTCTGAAAATGCCGCAACGCTTTCGCCACGATGGTCGGTTTACACTTTTCCTGCTCATAGGCTTTATTAGTCTTTTTATCGTCGTCCCGCGCCGTGCTGGCATTCTCGTAAACCTCGTTCGACTTCGCAGCAGCGTATCGAATCGCCCGGAGAAGGTCATCAAAGATGCGGTAGGCATAGATGGGCGCCAGCGGTCGTACCATCACATGAATACGTGGTTCGGTCGTTTGAGTCGCCACACCATCACGCAGGATATTGAGGACGGGGAAAGGCGCGGCGTCGATGAAGGCAACCTCATCCGGCGTCAAGGGATCAGTATTACCTGGAACCAGCTTTGTAGCAATAGCCTGCAAACTCTCCGAAATACGATCACTGATTGATTCCCACTGACTAAACTCACAGATACCAACGCTCTACAACAGTCCGCCATTCGTAAAGAAGCGCTTGATGCTTTACCACAGATAGGCCCTTCTGGGCGGAACTGGCCAAAGGACGACTGGCGGAACCTCCGCGAGATACCCTTCGGGGCTCTACGCTCCTTTCGACCTCTCCGAGGTGACTTTCGCTACGCGCGCTTTGTGATTTTGGAAGTGTCGGCTCGGAGGGAATGTCACTTATTCGCTGGCGATCCACGCCTGCGGCGCGTCTCTCCAAGGGAATTTAGCGGGGAGCTGAGCCGCTCAAGCTGAGAGCAACCGCAAGGATACAGGCGCAGGCAGGGATGCCGTAGGAGCTTCATAGCGGCTCTCTGACGCCCTTTCGGTTGCTTCCCTATGGTTTTTTCCCCTATGGCCTAAGACCGAAAGCTCGCCTGTGAGCCTCTGAGGGGCAAGGACCAGCTCGGAACCGGAATTGGCCGGATGAGCCAATCCCGCAAGCGCCCTAAGCGCTGCTCTCGATGGGGAATCTGTATAGTTTCCTTTCTCCGTGAAAAGGTGCTATTCAGAATGTCTGCCTCAATTACTCACGCTCGAAGGGAAGAAATATGAGCGATAACAAACAGAGCGATATGTTTGGGTTTAAACCCGTGGGCGAACTGCTACCCAAGAAACTAAAGAAAAGGGCGAAGGCCAAGCCGTTAAGTCGAGTCAAAAAGCGCGGTATCGAAGCCAGCATCGCCATAGCGATGGACCAGCCGGATCAAATCGGCTATCAGCACACGGTGCTGTGCCAGACCTCCATGCCTTACCGTGACCCCGGAAAAGCCATGCGGGTCTGGGAGCGTAAGCAGGGAATTGTTTCCTTGCGCGTCGAGGCCGGAGCTGCCCGTCATCCAGAGACACATGATTGGCTTGAGTTAGGCTTACCGTTCGGACCCAAGCCCCGCCTGATATTGGCCCACCTGAATGCCGAAGCCCTCAAGACAGGTTCCCCCGTCGTTGAGATGGAAGAGAGCCTTACGGCCTTTGTCCACCGCATTCAGGACCCTACCAAACGCGGTAAGTCAGGCCCTAATGGTTACCAGATTCGCACCTTTAAGGACCATCTTTGCCGCTTGTCTGCTGCCGTTATCCGTATGGCTGTTTCGATAGAGGAACGCGCCGTTCAGGTCAACAGCCAGATTGTGGACGCCTTTGATTTGTGGTTCCCGAAGAACGAAAAACAGAGGGTTCTTTGGCCCTCGACTATCCACCTGAACGACAAATACTTTACCAGCCTACAAAAGCATGCCGTGCCCTTAGATGAGCGCGCGTTTGCCGCTCTGTCCCATTCGGCCATGGCTCTGGACATCTATGCCTGGCTGGCACAGCGTCTGCACCGGGTGCCGCGCGGCCGCCCCCAGTTCATCACATGGGCGGCTGTTAAGGACCAGTTCGGCTCCGACTTTGGCCGCATGGACAACTTCAAGCGGAAATTTCGTGTTGCTTTGACACAGGTTGCCACTCAATATCCTGCTGCCAACATTGAGCCGGACAGTCGTGGCACCACTTTGCGCAACAGCCCGCCGCCCATATCAAAGCGCATGGTCCTTGTTCATAAGCCCGCGGAGTGATCCGATTTGCCCCACGGGTAGTTGGGGGCCAATTCCCGGTAGAGTCATTTGTTGATAACCCTGTGTGTATGGAAAGTTATCCACGGCTACTTGGTAGGACAAACCTATATATACCTATAGTCTTTACCGCTAGTTATCAGCCCAAAACCATGGACAACCACGAAAACCCCGGCACTCATGAGCTCGCTACGCTCGCAACAAGGAGGCCGCTAACGTGGCCACTAACACATTGACCACGCCGACTTGACGGAGAAACCATCCTTGGCAAGTTCACGGGCAAAAAGACGGGAAAGCGTCGATTTTCCGGCCCCGCCTTTCTGAGAAACCATGCCGATAATGTAAGCCATGAAACCCCCTCGATCCGGTTTTATCCAGAAATCAAGATAGCTGTTCCATGAAAAAAAGCAATCATGTTTTCATGGAATCTCAGCCTAGAGGCAGTGCGGTTTCCAAAGGTGCGAAGTGGCAAAAGCCCTTTATTGCCTTTAGGTTTCCTTCGGCTTCAGGGAAGGGGCCTTTTTCCGTGTCGGTTTGGGCTGTTGCACCTTCGCGAGGTCCGCGAACTTCGCTTGCAGATCTTCGAGCTGGCCCTTCATCTCATCGGCCCGGCGCTCCGCCGCCCCTGCCCGCTCTTCGAGGCGTGCGCTCTCGGTCTTGAGCGCAGCGCTTTCCTTCTCCGCTTCGCCCCGCGCCTTGCGTTCGGCCTCCAGATCCGTTTGCAACCGCTCATGAAGGGCCGTTTCCTGCTCCAGTCTCTCCGCCCATTGCTGGCGCTCCCGCTCATGGGCGGCTTGATCCCTCTCGCGTTCCGTAACGGCTGTGTCCCGAACATCGTTTGCCGCCCCGACCTGTGCCTGCGCCGTCTTCACCTGTTCGCCAAGGCGGGTGTTCTCGATGGTCAGCGCCATTATCTGCTTTTCCGCTTCTGCCCGGCCCGCCCGTTCCGTCTCCCGCTGCGCGCTTGTCGTTTCCTGCAAGCTGGTCTGCTCTTCAAGGGCTTGTTCCAGACGTCCGATTTCTTGAGCCATGGAGGCCCGCTCGCGGTCCCTCTCCCTCTCCCTCTGTACCTCCCGCTGTGCCTCAAGGCCCTCCTGTGCGCTCTGAGAGGCTTTCGCCCACACTTGCGCGAAGGCCGCTTGCACCTTGTCCGGGATATCGAGAATAGCGGCCACTTCCGCACCCGCGTGCTCCTTGCGCCAGTCGGACAGGTGCACAGTGATGGTGGAGAACGACCCGGACCCGATACGCTCCCGGACCGTCTGCACCGTGGTGCGCTATGCCTTCCTCGCGCAACTCGTCCGCTGCGGTGAAGACCTGTTCTTGCGTGATCCCCTGCCGTGCCATCGCAGCCTCCGTAAAATCGTAAGGTAACGTATGTATCGTAATTGCGTAATTACAGTTTACGTAATTACGATAAGCCCATCCTTCGCCCGTCTTTCCGTCAAGGGGAGGGGCAAGACGCGCAAGAACGCGGCGGAAGAGGGCAGGGCACAAACGCGCCTTCGTTGCCTGACGGATAGACTACGGGGAAGGGTCTTCGCCTTCCCACATCCGGGAAGCGATCTTGTGTTGCTCTTCGCCAAGGGCGTCGGAATAGATAGCCGTGACCTCAAGGGAGGCATGGCCCATCCATTTTTTCAGCATGTTCGGGGGTACGCCGCTCGACACAGCCGCAACGCCGTAGCCGTGGCGCAAGCCCTTGGGGGACTTGTGCGGCCCGTCTGCGATCTGCGCCGCGTCCAGTACCTCTTTCACCCGTCGCCAAGCGGTGGTGCGTGACCAGCTCCACAGCCTCGGGGCGTGGCGTGTGTCTCTGCGGCGCTTCTGGCGCTCCCGGATGGCGTGCACCATGTCGATAGACAAGTGTTTTAGTATCGGAATCAGGAAGGGCAGTCAAGGCGGGAAACGCCCCCTTTCTTCTTTCCTACCGCCCTCCTTCCGGGGCAGGGGAGGGGGATTTTGAAACAGAATTTTTAGTTCTGTTTCAGAACCATGGAAACATAGCGTGCAGGAATCGTTAGTCGATTTCGAACAAAGGCGCTTGCCCGTGTTTCTTCTTGTCCCGTACGGATTCGCACGTCCATAATCCTACTCTTACTCTTTGTTTAAGAGCATCTTCCGGGAACAGCGAATTCAGATTCTTGCGATAGTCGTCAAGAATTGCGCGTTCCTGATTTATCCGACCAAATCTATTGATAATATCTTCGGTAGGACCAATCTCCACACCGATCCAGCATCTACTCTTCAGCTCTGCTGCCATATAGGTTGTTCCTGATCCTCCAAACGGATCAAATACAAGGTCGCCTTCGTCTGTACTTAACTCAACAATTCGGTCCAGTAGCTTCAGTGAAAGCTCGTTTGCTCCGTTCCTGCGTTTGTACTTCGCATGACGGACCGGAGGTATATCCCCCCACACATCGGACAGGTTCACGCCCCTCGGATTCATCTTGTCCTTGTACCCTCCGTAGTCCTTAAGATCCCCGTAGCAATGTGGACAGATAAGCATTGGAAGCCGATCTGGATGGAACACTCGCGGGCGCTCTCCATTAGTGTAGTAGAGCAACGAGTAATGGGAGGGATACAAACGACCCCGAATCGGCAAGCTGTACTTTATATCCACCGCAATCCAATACATGAAATTAAGCCGCCCATCAAGGAAACTTGCAAGCGCCGCGTTCCACTTTGGCAGGTTCCACACGAACAGCGATCCGCCATGCCTTAATATACGCACACACTCAGTTAACCATTCATGACACCAGTTGATATACTGCTCCGTCTTCAAGTTGTCGTCGATGTTTGATGGGTAGAGCTTTTTTAGATTGAATGGTGGATCAGCGAATATTAGGTCCACCGTGTCGCTCTCGATTTCTCGCATGAGCGAAATACAGTCACCTTCATATAGCTTCCCAAACGACGTTTCATAAACCGGCTTTACGGGAACATGTGGCTCTCTTTCTACCTCATGATCTTCGAGCATCTTGCTGATTTTACCGGCATTTCCTTGGATCGCTTCCAGCACGTTTTTGTTTAACCGCCCCATCCGTAGCATTAGCTCTACTTCGGTAATACCGGATACGCTCAGCACCCTATCCAAGTCGCCACCCGTCGGAACGATATTGTTATCGTTGTAATAACGGAGACGCACAACAGGCACATCACATTCTTTTGAATACTTGGCGATACTATTCCGGTTTCCGGCATCTATCGCGATAGCTTTAAAGAATTTATTGGAAAAGCCCATTATCTACTCCTGATTCGTTGACAAGGGAGTGTAACATAGCCCAATACTGATGACTATAGTCCGTCGACCATGGTCGTCAACCTCCGTACTCTCTCTTTCTAAACGAGGAGGAAGGGTACTTGAAACCGGAAGACGCATTTGGGGCTGTTCTGCGTGATCTGCGGAACAAGAAAAACATCTCACAAGAAACGCTCGCACTAGAAAGCGAGCTGGACCGGACCTTTATCTCCCTCATGGAGCGAGGGCAGCGGCAACCGTCTTTAACAACAATTCTCCAGCTCGCAGTTGCACTCGATGTCAAACCGGAGGAACTTGTTTCTCTGGTTACTCAGAAGCTTGCCAAGGAGGCGAAGAATGAAGCTTCTTGAGTATCACGATATTGTGAATTCACAGTTGTTCAAGACCTCTGCGACTCTTGCCCAAGCTTGGAAAGAAGTAAAGGAGGCAATTAAACTGACCGATTGGCCACACGGGTCAGGAACATTCACAATTTATCCAGAAAGCGGGAAGAAGCGCGGTCAAGGAAATGGCGTCAAGCTCATAAAAGTTCCATGCATGAAAGCTCTACAAGCTCGCGGCTGGAAAGTAGAGCGCTTGCCGGACATCGAATCGACAGTTCTTGGTACTGGAGATTTAGACGCCCTTAAGCTCACCAATGAGGGATACATCGCCTTCGAGTGGGAAACGGGCAACATTTCATCAAGTCATCGAGCACTCAACAAGCTGTTCCTCGCGATGCAGGAAACTAATGCTCTCGGTAGTTTTCTTGTTGTGCCAAGTAACAATCTCAAGCAATACCTTACAGACCGGATAGGAAACATTGGAGAACTCAAGCCGTACTTTCCCTTATGGAGAAAACTCACTGGAATAAGCGGAGCGCTACGGATCATTGTCGTTGAACAAGACGCAAAGAGCTTCAATGTTCCGCGTATTCCTAAAGGTACAGACGGCAGAGCGACAAACTAGTATCCAAAGATAGTTCCTCCGGAGCCAAGAGTGAGAAGTGTCAGTATGGAAAACCGCTGAAACAGAATGTCGGATTCTGTTTCAGGGCCTTTCTGTTTCTTTGCTCCTACCGTCCTTCTCGCACTCCGTACGCTGTAACACCACTATTGCCGCTTGATCGCTCTGTAGGCCGGGGCCTCTCTCGGCCTCAATCATGATCGACGCGGGGGCCGTGATCGTGGCGCTCGCCTTCGCTTTCATGGTCTGACGGCTCCGCCTTCGCCTCGCGCAAGGCATCCCGCGCCTTGTCCTCGAATTCCGGTTTTAAGCTCTCCAGAAGATCGGATTTTTCCGCGTTCCAGCCGTGCGCACGAACGGACGCGGCGATCTCTTCGGCACTGCACAAAGACCCGGACGGGCTATCCTGCGCCTTGTTCTGGTTGCTGGCGGGCTGCGCGTTCCGCCCGAATTTTCGCGGCGCGTTCTGCGCGAACGTCTGAATTCCCACATCTTCCCATTGATCGGCACTCGATAGACCGGGCTTGCGGCGCTTGTTCAGAAGGACTTCCAGTTCCGATTTGCCGAATTCGCCCCATTCGGTCCGAAGCTCTGTGGTTTCGGCATTGCGAAAGGCTTCGAGCTGGCTTTCCGCCTCCTGCTATGCGCTCATAGGCGGCCTCGAACTCATACCTGTGAAACAGCCGCTGCCAGAAGGAAGAAACGGCCCTGTATTCCTCGGCGGTCCGCTCCCGTGCCGCCAGTAGCTCTTTTTCCTGTTCGCGGCTCGGATCGGGCGTAAGAGTTTCTTTCGTCGCCTCCCACGCAAGGCGGCGCTTCTCGCGCTCAATGGCAAGATCAACAACCTTCTTTTCTTCCTGAAGCTTGCACAGCTCTTCGCGGTTGTCATTGGCGGTGCAAATGGCCCGGTTCTCGTCGCCACGCTCCGATCTCTGCCCCTTGCGCTCCATGTCGGTCGCGGTGGGGCCAAGCTTGCGCGTCGGCTCCTGCTCGATGCCCCGCGCCTCAAAACTCAGATGCTCGGTTTTGACCTCCAAGCCGTCACGCGCGGCAATCCGGTTCATAGGGATTCAGGGGCTAAGTCTAGCGGCGCATGAGAACGGGGAAGGGAAAGCGGAAGCGTAGGCGCAAGGGACCGCAGCCTCTGGACGCCAGAAGCGAACGGAGAGCGCCAGCGTTTCACACACGGGACGTGATCGATCGGGTGTGCAGCGCATTGCATTATTCACCAGTCAGCTTGTCGAGAGCGCTGGGTTGTACACTCGAGGAGATTCGAGACTTGCGGGATTCTCAGGAGAGCGTCGAATCGAATCCCCTCTGGTGGGCATTGAATAAGTTCTTGGATGAACGCATTGGTCTCTTGCTCGCGGCAAGAGCCGATGTTCAGAGTATTCTCCAGCATGCGCGAAAGCAACGCATCATGGCCTGTGGGTAATCTCAACAGGCTTTCGTGCTTTTACACACCACCTTTCGTGCTTTTACACACCACCTTTCGTGCTTTTACACACCACCTTTCGTGCTTTTACACACCACCTTTCGTGCTTTTACACACCACCTTTCGTGCTTTTACACACCGGATGATTAAATTAAGCCTTTGTTCTCAACAAGTTACGAGGCATTATCCACTGTGTAACTCTCTCTCTAACTTATTTTTTAACTCTCAGGAGGCCTCACACCTTTCTTACCTGTAAAGCCTGATTCTACAACGTGCACACCTACCCTCCGCCATCCATGGCTCCGCCCCGCTTCGCGGCCTAGAACGTCCATTCATGGACTCAAAAGGAGTTCGCTCCGCTCACAAGCTCTCTGATAGGTTGCCAACTGAAAGCCCGTTGCTTAACCTGCACCGTTCGAGAAATCCGATAGGCCCGAGACAGAAGAAGTTTAGCAGTAAGAAAAGGAAACAAAATCTTGCACCTTCACTACAAATGGGAGGTCAGCATGTCCAAAGAAAGTTACAAGCATGAAGGAGATATCCTTATAATCCCTCCAAACATCAGGGTTCCACCAAAAGGTCTCCCATTTTCTCCAGAGGATAGAAAACTCGCATATCAAATTTAGGTAAGTTTATCGATCCGAAAAGTCGGCATCCCAATTGACGTTCTTGAATAGATTACTAACTCTAAAAGAGTCTACATATTGCTATCACATTAGTCAGAAATCATTTATAAAAAAGTGAAATTTAGTAATCTTTGCACGATTGATTAATTAGCTGTTAATTTTCCATTGAAAAAACGAAAATTTAGAACACATCTGAATTCGGCTATTGTTCACCTCTGAAAGAAGACTCAGGGAAACCAAAAGGCTTACCCAACAAAATTTTATGATTAAGATCGATCATCAATTTTTTTGGCCGTAACCTTGCCACCGCGCTCGACCGCGCCGATCATGGGAGCCTTGTCGGTGCCTCTGCCGTGTTTGTTCGGCTTGTCATCGTTCCGTCGATTTGGGTTTGTTGACGGTTCGTGCCATAGGTTCTGTATTCCTTGCTTTAGTAAAACGCGGCTGGTGGAGAGCTTCCATGGGTCATAATTCCAGTTTTTTCTGTCTCTTCTGTCTCTCGGAATAGCACTTGGCTGTGACCGCCAGGCAGATAGCGATACAATGTTGGCAGTGATACGTTTAGCCGCTCGGCTACATCCACAAATGTGTTGTCTGAATTTTGCAGGAGCGCATGTGCGGTCGTGAGATCTTCCTCGGACAGTGCGCGTGGTCGGCCACCACGAAAACGTCCTTCTTTGTGGGCGTCCTTAACTCCTACTCGCCACCGTTCACGGACCGCCGTGCGCTCAAATTCGGCTAGGGCGCAGGCTAGGCGAAACAGTAAGTATCCACCGGGCTTCGTGGTATCCAGAGCTTCGCTCAGAGAGCGAAATCCCACGTCGCGCATGCTCAATTCCTCTATCGTTTCGAGAAGCTGCCGCAGAGAGTGTGCCAGGCAGTCGAGTCTCCATACCACCAAAGTGTCTCTCTTCCTTATGGTGGCGAGGATGGCTTGGAGTTCCGGTCTATCCCGCTGTGCGCCGGAGGCTTTCTCCTTGATGATTTTTTGGCAGCCGACGGCTGTTAATTCTTCTAGTTGGATCCGCTCCAGGTCTGGATTTTGGTCCTGGGCCGGAAGGCGGATGTAACCGATGAGCATGGAAATTCCTCTACGAGATCTCTTTTTGAGACGACTTTTTATTTTGAGAAAGAATCTCATCTGTAGAATTGGACCTTCACACTTGTCCCCCCCTCTACCGTTTAGGGGGGGATACTCAACCGCATTACTGAGCTTCACTCAATTTCCAAATGAGCCATAATCTCTTCAAGGAAGGATTCCGGATAAACTGCAAGTTGCTTTTTCAGAAATTCAGGAGTGACCTTTTGGAGTGTTGCTTCTCCTTCTCTTCGGATGTCCTCCAGGTGATAGGACATCCTGTCCAAGACCACGCGAGTTAGGAATGAGATTACTGGTTCACTAAAAAGGGATTCTTCTATTGCATCCGAGACGGCTTGATTTACCTGAGAAATACGATCTGAGTTGCTCTTCAGATATTCCTCTTTATCTTGCACTTCGGACAGAGTTAAACCTTCCATTCGGAAATCTTCGTTTGCCCAATAGTCAACACATTGTTCAGGATAGCCAAACGCAGATTGGCCTCACGCAGATTGGCTCCGCGCATGACGGAGCCGGTTAGCTTGGCCTCTTCCAGGTCGGCTTTATATAGGTCGGTTCCGAACAGGTTGGTCCAGGACAGGAAGGTTCCTTTCAGTTTGGCCCTAGCCAGCTTGGCTTCGTATAGGTCAGCCTCTTTCAGGTCGGCATCGTTCAGGTTGGCCCAACACAGCTTGGCACCGCGCAGCTTGATCCCCTCTAGGACAGTATCTTCCAGGTCACATTCGATTAGATTAGTTTTCGGAAATGCACGCTGGAGACTCCGCTTGAAACTAGCCCAATCCGGTATTTTCCACTACCGATTCCTGGAACGCACAATGAACAAACTGGTTACCGTTACCTTGAACCCCGCTATCGATTTGACCGGTCATCTCGAGAAGTTATCGATTGGTGAGGTGAACAGAATCAATGCCGCGTCACAACGTGCAGCCGGTAAAGGCATCAACGTGGCGTTAGTTGCGCGACAACTTGACATCGAAGTGACGGTAACGGGTATTTTAGGCAGACAAAATGAACATCCGTTTACCGATCTTTTTGAAATTTCAAGACTAAAGGATGCGTACCTGCGCGAAGAAGGAAGCACTCGAATCAACGTAAAACTGAGTGACGATGGCGGGCGGACAACGGATATCAACTTTCCTGGTCTCGAAATAAAAGAATCGACCTTCGAAGCGCTTGAAGAGAGACTGATCTTATTGTGCAAAACCCAAGACTTATTTGTACTTACCGGTAGCCTGCCGGAGAGCTTGTCACCAAAAAGATGGGCTGAACTCATTGTACTATTGAAAGCGGAAAACAAAACGGTGTTTTTGGACACATCCGGTTTACCTCTGGCTAAAGCCGTCGCGGCTAAACCCGATTTAATCAAACCAAACGAAAAAGAATTGCTCGATTTATTTTCGTACGGTGCATCCGAAGATCAAGCCGACATTGCAAAGCGAGCCATTGCCCTGGGCATTGCCAATGTAGTGGTCTCGAGTGGCGAACGGGGAGTTACCTGGTACACGAATGACAACACTTTTACGGCAGTGCCGCCGATACAACCTGTCATTAACACCGTGGGGGCCGGCGATAGTTTATTAGCCGCTTTAGCCGTCGGTTGGCTACGGGGCGATGACAGAGCGGAGAATCTTCGCCGAGCGGCGGCTATAGCCGCGCACAGTGTTACGCAAGTGGGTGTAAATATTCCACAACCAGCCGTACTCGCTGAACTGACTTTCCGAACCGAACTAGTACACCATTTCGGTAGTGGTAAATACCGGAGTGATGTAGTAAAATAGCCAATTCTTGGTCATGCAAGGCAATGTGATTTCTAGCATCTATTTGGTACTAAATTTCGGCGGCCCTCTGAGGACAGGCCCCATTTGGGGCTTTTTTGGTCCCGGATTTGTCGAAAAATGGTGCGCCCGGTCATTCCAGGTCAGCCACAGGATCGATAGCGCACTCCGGGCCATCTCAGGCCAGCCACGGGATCCGATGGTGCGCGCTGGGACATTACCACGCGGCACGATGAAGCCCGATTTCCACGACCTCCCCCGCGCCCAAATGATCCACATAGAGCGAGGTAGTGGCGAGGCTGGAATGCCCTAATTGCTTTTGCAGCACGTTCAGAGGCAGCCCTTCGGCAATCAACTCCGTGGCGTGCGTATGGCGCAGGCCGTGCGGATGCACCCGCTTATCGATGCCCGCTTTTTTTGCTCGCCGCTTGAGCATGGCACCAATTTGGTCGAGTGAGATTGCGCCGCCTGGCAAGGTACAGAATAGCGGCGTCGCCTGCGGGTCCAGACCATGCTCGGCTTTTTTCGCCCGCCAGCGGTCGATAAGAGCAAAGGCCGTCGCATCGATGCCGACCGTGCGGGGTTTGTGGCCTTTGCCACGGTGGACGCACAGCGTACCGCGTTCGTTATTGAGATCGCGCGCATACAACGCCAACGCTTCGCTGAGGCGCAGGCCGCCACGGTAGAGCACCGCGATCAGGGCCACATCGCGCACGCCCGTCGGTGCCCGCGTCGAGCATTGGGCGATCAGTTGCCGGACTTCGGCGGGGGTCAGAATGTGGACGGGCCGTTTCGGTTTCATTTCGCGTCATTTTTACCGAATAATATGAACTTTCATGGAAGACGACTGTATATAACAGGCTCCCTGCGGAATAAAGCAAAAAGAACTGTATATCACGCTAGGACGCCACCCAAGACCCGCCGGAAAATCCGCGTTAAAAACCTGTTTTCGACCAATCCGAGGCACAAAAAAAGCCCCGAATGGGGCCTTGTCTCAGCTTCTCAGTGCGTACCCGGACAATCCACAACGCGAGTCCAACCACGAATACCGATCATCTTCGGCACAACCCAAGATTTTGTGGATAGCGCACTCCGGCCATCACCGGCCAGCCACGGGAACGCTGGGGGCCTTCCAGGCTGCCACAAGACCGCTTCCAAGCTATCGACCGATTACCGGCTGTCTCAAGGCTAGCCGCGAGATCGATGGTGCGCTCCGGGCCATCTCAGGCCGCCACAAGATCGTTTGTCGCTTCACCGGCAATTCCCATCCCCGCCAGTGATCTTCAGCCATCGTTTTTTCACCGAAAAACATCGTGGAATCCTCAATTGTTGCCGGATTTCAAATGTGTAGCTTGGCCGATATTGGTATACCTGACCGCTTTATAAATTTCATTTGTTATTAGGAAATTCCATTTAATCGAACTACTTTATTGAATGAACAATCTTTCAAACTTAGTTTTTTTGGAAAACTACAGCCATGAAATTTTGTTAGGCGAGCCTTTCGGCCTCCCTGGACCTTTTCCCGGAAGTGGACAATTGTCAAATGCGGACATGTTCTAAATCCTAGTTATTTTTGTTACAAAATCAATACTTACATACTCAATCATAATCATTTCTCAGGTTAATTTGAACCTTGCGTAATTCGTCTTCCCGAAACCGCAAAGGCAACACGCGCGCAAGTAAGCTCAAAAATGAAACCGGATGTTGAATCGCAATCCTTTCTAAATACGACACTAAGCCATCGAACGGGCGATCCGGGCGGTATTCGGCCCCTGCCTGTTCCGCTGCTAACAAAACCGCCTTCTTAACCACAGGCGGAATTTTGTCGGGCGAATCTTTCGGTCTTCCCGGTCTGTTGTTTGGGGGCGAGCAATAGACCACTTTTTCGTTTATAAATTTCATTTGTTTATAAAAAATCGGAATTTCCTAGTTTACGGCGTTGACATTCGCCTCTTCCCAGTCAAGAAAGCTGCATCAAATATCTAGAACAGACTAGGTGGGATGGTGTGCCCCAATGCCCATATTGCAAAGCTGAAAACAACACGCCGCGACCATCCGAAATGCGCTATTGGTGTAATAACTGCCAACGTAGTTTTAGCGTTACGGTTCGCACCATCTTCCACCACACGCACCTTCCGCTTCAGAAGTGGTTTCTGGCGATTATGCTTATGCTCAATGCCAAGAAGGGATTATCCGCGCTTCAGCTTTCCCGCGATCTGAATGTGAATAGGAACACCGCGTGGCGGATCGCCATGCAGATTCGCAAGGCGATGACGCAGGCCGAACAACGTAGCCTTCTGAAGGGCGTTGTGGAAATGGACGAAGCCTATATTGGCGGCAAGCTGCGCAGGGACAATCGACGGAACGATGACAAGCCGAACAAACACGGCAGAGGCACCGACAAGGCTCCCATGATCGGCGCGGTCGAGCGCGGTGGCAAGGTTACGGCCAAAGCGACGGCCAAGGATAAGATGAAGGG
>Ga0209790_1000050_pt1 | contig 20925 bp, 14 predicted proteins | sample WorMetG1aBELIZE2_FD_187420 | JGI IMG/M metagenome (GOLD analysis project Ga0209790, IMG submission 187420) | Marine gutless worms symbiont microbial communities from Max Planck institute for Marine Microbiology, Germany - Inanidrilus... ... | reverse complement strand
TAACAGGGCATCAGCTAAGCTATATTGGGATTGATTCTTCCAGGACATATTGTTCCTACACTTTGGTTAACTTGCGGGTAATTTTAACATTTGTCCATATTTGGAGGGGGAGTTATGCAAAGGTCTCTAATAGCTTTAAAAAAATAAAATGAAAAAGCCCGAGGCTTATAACAAATATACCTATTATCCACTTTAGGCTGGAAGCTTTTTGCAAGAGGAAAGCATATTCGGACTCATTCATGCTTCCAGCAGCTCCCTGGCATGCTGCAACGCTTTGTCGGTAGATTTGCCGCCTAACATCCTGGCTATTTCCTCCACTCTGGAAGCTTTATCCAATAATTTGATTTCGTTTAGCACGTTATTCTCAATAATTTTTTTACTTACCATAAAATGCCGATTTGCCCGGGTTGCGACCTGGCTTAAATGCGTAACACATAAAATCTGCACCTTAGCAGCTAATTTATTTAACAACTTGCCGACAGTGCCTGCGGTTGCGCCACCGATGCCGGCATCTACTTCATCAAATATCATTACCGGCAAGCTGGCATCCTGAGTTAAGCACACTTGAATCGCAAGTCCTATACGTGATAATTCACCACCAGATGCAGTGGCCCCAACTGGGCTGAAACCTTGTCCCGGATTGGTTTCAATCACAAAATCTATTCTATCTTGTCCGAAATGGCTTATTGGCCCTTGTTCTATGTTAATTTTAAATGTCGCACCCTGCATTCCCAGGGAGTGTATTTGCGAGCTAACCATTTTTTGCAATTTAGCCGCAGCAGCCTGTCTTTTTTTACTAAGCTTGGCGGAAGCAACGCTAAGCTTAAGATCTAATTCTTTAATTTTTACATCAAGTGTAGCAAGCTCAGAGTTATCATTTTGTAGCTTTGTCAGCTTAGATTGAAGTTTGGCTTGTATATTAATTAGTTCCTGAGAATTTACTTGATGCTTGCGAGCTAATGCCAGAATTTTATCCAGCCTGCTATCTACTTTTGAAAGGCGATCGGGATTAACTTCAATTTTTTCAAAATTATTTCTAATATCATTGCTGACCTCCTGAATTTGGATCGTGGCTGCATCAAGCATTTCAATAATTGATCTAAGACCAGGGTAGGTTTTGCCAAATTCTGCCAGGGTATGATTTAGATTCTGTAATCTTGAAACCAGACTTGTTTCATCGGCTGTAAGTTCCTGATAAATTTCCATAAGACCTGCTGCGGTAGATTCAGCCTGGGCCAGCTGTTTTTGCTCAAGGTTCAATTCTTCGTATTCATTATCCTTAATGTTAAGCTCTGAAAATTCCGCAAGCTGGTATGTTAAAAGTTCCAGGCGGTCCGCCCGGGCCTTTTCTTCTGCCAGTAATACCTGTTTTTGCTTTTTAAGCTCTTGTAATGCGTGAAACTGCTCTGTAAATTTATTAACTTGTTTACTAACTCCGGCAAAACCATCAAGGCACTGGCGCTGAAAATCGGTTTTACTTAGAGCCTGGTGTGTGTGCTGGCCGTAGATAGCAACCAGATATGAGCCAATTTCTTTTACTGTATTTAAAGTAACTGCCACCTCATTTATAAAAGCTTTGGATTTGCCACTGGCATTTAGTATGCGTCTTAGGATTAATTCCCCCGAGTTGTCTATTTCAAGTTGATTCAATTTATCTAAAATAGCCTGATGTCTGGATACATCAAATTCAGCCTGAATTTCGGCTTTAGCTGCGGGTTTTCTTATTAAGTCAGATGAACCTCTTGCTCCCAACACCAAAGATATGGCATTAATTAATATGGATTTACCGGCGCCGGTTTCTCCAGTTAGCACGGTCATACCATGGCTAAATTCCAGACGAGATTCTGTAATCAGGAGAAAGTCTTTTAAATACAGGCTTTCGAGCATATATGCAATTATAGCCTAAGACAATTTCTTAAAATGCCGGGGCCAACTTTAAAATATAGTAAAATTCAAATATTCAGGCCATGGCTAAATCTTACCGGTATGGATCACAATAAATTACGGCGCATCAAAAGCGATTTTAAAACCCATTTTAATAAAATATGCCATGCACATATGCGTGATATGTTTGCAGCTGATCCTAAGCGTTTTGTTAATTTTTCCCTGCAGCATGATGGTATTTTGCTTGATTATGCTAAAAACCGTGTAGATCAAAAAACTATTGAGCTGCTGATTGAATTTGCCAAGTTAAACGAACTTGAAACCTGGCGCGACAAGATGTTTAAAGGAGATAAGATAAATAATACCGAGAACCGGGCTGTATTGCATACCGCACTTAGAAACAGGGGAAATTCCAGGATTTTAGTGGATGGTGAGGATGTAATGCCGGGGGTAAACCGGGTGCTTGCACAAATGCAAAAATTTAGCGAGCAGGTTAGAAACGGCGATTGGCTAGGTTTTACCGGTAACAAGATAAAAAACATTGTAAATATTGGTATCGGCGGCTCGGATCTTGGACCGAAGTTTGTAGTTGAAGCCCTGAGGTCTTTTAAACAGCCAGATTTACAGTTTCATTTTGTTTCGAACGTTGACAGCGAACACCTTATGCAACATCTCGCTGAACTCAACCCGGAAACCACTTTGTTTGTTATTGCTTCCAAAACATTTACCACCTCCGAAACCTTGACTAATGCCATGAGCGCCCGTAAATGGTTTTTGAATAAAATCGGTTCCGAGGCCGCGATTGCCAGACATTTTGTATCAATCTCTACTAATAAAACCAGGGTTAGTGAATTTGGTATAGATACCGCCAATATGTTTGAGTTCTGGGACTGGGTTGGCGGGCGCTATTCCTTATGGTCGGCGATAGGACTTTCTATTATGCTGGCGGTGGGTTATGAGAAATTTATTGAATTACTGGCGGGTGCTTATAGTATGGATAAGCATTTTCAAGAGGCGCCTCTTAATCGGAATATGCCGGTAATTTTGGGGCTTCTGCGTTATTGGTATGGGACTTTTTTCAACTCAACTTCACACGTGGTGCTGCCATATGATCACTTGCTTGATAGTCTGCCGGATTATCTGCAGCAGCTGGATATGGAAAGTAATGGTAAATCAGTGGATCGCGATGGTAATAAAATCGACTATCCTACGGGGCCAATAATCTGGGGTCAGGGCGGAATTAATGGTCAGCACGCTTTTTACCAGTTATTACACCAGGGAACGCGTTTTATCAGTGCGGATTTTATTATCGCGCTTAAAACCAAAAACGATATTAAGCCCCACCGGGATATTTTATATGCTAACTGTCTGGCACAATCCGAAGCTTTGATGCGTGGCCGTACCTTGTTGGAAACCCGCAAACTTCTGCAAGCACAACAGCTTGAAAATGCAGAGGTAAAAAATATCGCGCCCTATATGGTGTTTGACGGTAACCGCCCGAGCAACACCATAGTTCTGGATGAAGTAAACCCATATAATCTCGGGGCTTTAATTGCTTTGTATGAACATAAAATATTTACCCAGGGTGTGCTGCTAAATATTAATTCGTTTGATCAGTGGGGGGTAGAATTTGGCAAGACCCTGGCAAATGATATTTTGCCGCAATTGACTAATTCAGATGCCTTGCAACATGATAGTTCCACCAACGCTTTGATAGAGCGCTATCGCGCGCTCAAGCTTGAAAAATCCTAAGTAAAGTGAAAGAATTTACTAAACAACATATTATTTGCGCTGACATTGGAGGCACTTTCAGCCGACTAAGATTTATTAAAAATAACAGGCTTACGGCAGAAGCAGAATACCAAAATGAGGATTTTTCTGATTTTTCCAGTCTTTTAGCTCATTTTATCCAAAAATATAATATAACTTCAGCCGATACAGGTTTTAGTGCTGCGGTAGCCGGCCCGGTGATCAACCAAAGCTGTAAACTGACCAATCTTGACTGGCAGCTGGATTCAAAACAACTGCAGACTGATTTTGAATTTATCAGAGTACTGCTGTTAAATGATTTAGAGGCTGCAGCCTGGGGGATTCTAGCCAGGAACAATGAATATATAGAGTTAAACCCGGGGAAAGCTCAAGGGTCAGGCACTGCGGTTATAGTTGGTATCGGCACTGGTTTAGGTGTGGCTTATGCCGCCAAATACCATGACCGAATAATAGTAAATGCCTCGGAGGGCGGGCATATGGATTTTGCTCCTACCAGCCAGGAGCAAATTGATTTATTTAATTTATATCATAAAAAAGGCGAGCGAATTTCATATGAGAAATTATTATCCGGCCCGGGTATAGAATTGTTACATCGGTTTACCAATCCCGGTTCTGCTTTTATAAGCGCGGCCAGGATTAATTTAGCGGCAGAAAAAAAAGACGAAAATGCCGTTAAAACCATGTTACTGTTTAGCGAGATATGTGCAAGTTTTATTGGAAATCTGGCTCTTTTATTCAGGCCCCATATGGGGATACACCTGATAGGCGGAGTGGTGACCAAAGCCCACAAATGGCTGGTTACTCCACAATTTAATGCCAAATACGCTGATAAAGGCCGCCTTAAACATCTAGCTGCAGCCACTTCTGTCAAACTCTATCTGGAGTCAGATTTCGGTTTGCAAGGCGCCATGATTGCCATACAAAAGAATTTGGAGAACCAATATGAGTGATAAAAGCATCAATAGTGATCGTTATCGTTACTATATTATGCCGAAGAATACCAATGCCCTGCGCCGCTGTACCCTGGTGTTGATTTTGGCAGGCGGCGAGGGTTCTCGTTTATACGGCCTTACCAAATGGCGGGCCAAACCAGCGGTGCCGTTTGGCGGCAAATACCGGATTATAGATTTTGCCTTGTCGAACTGCGTGAATTCCGGCCTGCGCCGTATTGGCGTATTAACCCAGTATAAGGCCCATTCTTTGATAAGGCACTTACAACGTGGCTGGAGCTTCATGCGTCCGGAAATCGGTGAGTTTATAGAGCTGATTCCGGCCCAGCAGCGAACTGCGGACAAGCACTGGTATCTGGGTACGGCCGATGCAATTTTTCAAAATCTGGATATTTTAAACCGGCATGCTCCGGAGTTTATTATAGTCCTCGGCGGTGACCATATTTATCAGATGGACTATACCGATATGCTGTTAAAGCATGTAGCAAAAGAGGCCGACATTACCGTAGGCTGTATTGAAGTTCCGCTTGCCGATGCTAAAGGTTACGGAGTAATGGCGGTGGATAATGAGCTTAATATTATTGATTTTGCCGAAAAGCCAAAAAGCCCCGAGCCAATTCCAGGTAAACCTGATACTGCTATGGCCTCTATGGGAATTTATATTTTTTCCAAGAAATTTCTGGTGCAGGCTTTATTGGAAGATGCTGAAGATGTCAATTCCAGCCATGATTTTGGCAAGGATATTATTCCACGACTCGTACAAAGACCGGATACCAGGGTGGTGGCCTTTCCATTTCAAAATGAAAATGGTGAACCGGCATACTGGCGGGATGTGGGGACAGTGGACTCGTATTGGCAGGCTAATATGGAATTATGTGATATTGATCCTGAACTTAATTTATATGACCGTGAGTGGCCGGTTTGGACTTATCAGACTCAGAACCCACCAGCTAAATTTATATTTGACGATGAGGGACGTCGCGGTGAGGCGATAGATTCTCTGGTTTCAGCCGGCTGTATTATTTCTGGCGCCCGGGTCAAACGTTCCGTAATCTTCTTTTTAAGCCGAGTCGAGGAACATTCTTTGGTCAAAGACAGCGTGGTGTTGCCTAAAGTTACTATCGGTAAGAACTGCCGGATTCAAAACACCATCATAGATAAAGGCTGTACAATTCCGGATAATAGCGAAATTGGCTACGACCTGGAAAAAGATTCCCAAAAGTTTTTTATCACTGATAACGGCATCCGTTTGGTAACTCCAAAGATGCTGGGACAGGATTTATATACTGGCGACTTATTATCTGATTAATAATGTCCAGACTTAATTTTGTCTTGTGCTGGCACATGCACCAGCCCTGGTATCGCGAAGGTTTGAGAGGCAATTATTTTTTGCCGTGGGTATATCTGCATGCGATGAAAGATTACTCTGATATGGCCTGGCACCTGGAGAATAATCCTGCAATGCGGGTGGTGGTGAATTTTTCTCCTGTACTGCTGGAGCAGTTGGATGACTATCAAAAGCAGTTGGCAGGTTTGATAAACAATAAGGAAAAATCTTCCGAACCCTTACTGAATTATCTGGCCGGCGTTCAACCGATACCGACTGATACCGCAGCCCGCCTGGAAATCACCAAAGCCTGCCGCCGAGCAAATTATGACACCATGATTGCTTCCTGCCCGGAATTTGCCGCGCTTACTCATGTGGCTGATTCCACATTAAATGAGTTAGGAGCCGAAGGTTTGGGGTATTTGTCCGGACAGTTCTTTCTTGATCTTTTAACGCGCTATCATTTAAGCTGGTGTGGAGCCGAGCTAAAAGAAAACCCTTTAATTCAGGAGCTATTGGGCCGTAAGAGTGCATTTAATCAAAGTGACCGCAACCAGCTTTTGAAAATTATTTATGATTGTTTGCATAAGATTATTCCAAGATACAAGGCTCTTGCCGATTCTGCACAAATTGAACTTGCGGTATCGCCATATAGTCACCCTATAATACCCTTGCTTAATAGCTTTGATAATATGGAGTGCTGCCAGCCGGATGCGCCACGCCCGGAAACTGCTGCATATCCAAATGGTAAACAACGTGCCAGCTGGCAAGTTAAAAAAGCAATTGAGGTTTTTGCTGAATATTTTGGTATGAAACCCCAGGGCATTTGGTCATCAGAAGGTTCAATCAGTGATGATTCGCTGGAATTATTTGAAAATTATGATTTTAGCTGGACTGCTTCCGGTCAGGGTGTATGGCGCAATAGCTGTGAAAAAAATAAATGTGATAAAGAAAAAATGGCCGATAAGCGTCTGTTATTTTCAAGTTATGAATTAGAGGGGCATAAACCAAAACTTTTCTTTCGCGATGATGGCATGTCGGATCTCATCGGATTTGAATACAGTAAGCGTGATCCATTTGATGCTGCTGGAGAGTTCTGTCAGAGTCTTAAAAATATTGCGGAATTTCTTGGTGATGAGCGGGGAAAAAGCGTAGTCAGCGTGGTTTTAGACGGCGAAAATGCCTGGGAATATTTTAGTGATAATGCCAGATCTTTTCTTGATCACCTATACAAATGTTTAGTAGCGGAAAACAGCATAGAGCTTAAAACCTTTGCCGAATGCGTGAAGCTTCCCTCATATAAAATTAAGTCTTTATGTGCTGGCAGTTGGGTGTATGGCAATTTTGCCACCTGGATTGGGCAAAAAGAGAAAAACTATGCCTGGGATTTGCTTGCCGGTGCTAAGGCGGCATATGATGAATATATCAACTCCGAGGCATCTGCTGCGGACAAAGACCAGGCTGGGCGACAGCTCGCAATTTGTGAATCATCAGATTGGTTCTGGTGGTTTGGAGATTATAACCCTGGCGGCAGTATTGAAGATTTTGACGTGTTATACCGAAAACAGTTGAAGGCTTTATATCATATTATGCAAAAATCTCCGCCGGTACTACTGGATGATCCGATTAACAAGATCTATCAAAAGGATGATTTTGTCGAAAATGCCGGCACCATGCGCCGGGGAATAAATTGAAAAATTCTAGTTTAAAACGTGGTGCCGGTATTCTGCTGCACCCGACCTCACTGCCTTCAGGTTATATTGATATTGATGCTGGACGCTGGTTAGACTTTCTTAAAAGTGCCGGTTTCAGTGTGTGGCAGATGCTGCCGTTGTGCCTGCCAAATTTTGGTTTGTCGCCTTATCAGTGCTTATCTGCCTTTGCCTTAAACCCAGAGCACATATCAAGTATTCCAGCACAAGATACCAGGCCTGAGCTTAAAACTCAATTTGAGGAGTTTAAATCCGTGGAGGCTTATTGGCTTAAGGATTTCGCTCTTTTTATGGCGCTTAAAACCAGGTTTGCAGGCAAACCCTGGTATGAATGGCAGGCTGAATACAAAAATCGCGAGCCTTTAGCACTTAAACAATTTGCTAAAGATAATGCAGAGGTTATAGAAAATATATTATGGCAGCAGTTTTATACTAATCGTCAGTGGCAAATATTAAAGCTTAAGGCTCATAGTCTTAAAATAAAATTCTTTGGTGACATGCCTATTTTTGTTGCCCATGACAGTGCTGATGTATGGGCTAATCCCGAGTATTTTTTATTGGATGAGAATAAGATGCCTACGGTAATCGCCGGGGTGCCGCCGGATTATTTTTCCAAGACTGGCCAGCGCTGGGGTAATCCGCATTATGCTTGGGATAAAATGCGTCAAAATTCTTTTAAATGGTGGCGGTTACGAGTTAAGCGACTTGCTAGCCTGTTTGATATGTTACGGATTGACCACTTCCGGGGGCTGCAGGCGGTGTGGGCGATAAACCCGAAATGTGAAACTGCGGTCGATGGTAAATGGACTGAAACTCCAGGCACAGAACTATTAGCAACCATAAAAAATATGGGGCTTGATATTGAGCTTGTAGCTGAAGATTTGGGAATTATCACCGATGAGGTAAAAAAATTGCGTAAGGATTTTAATTTGCCCGGAATGGCGGTGCTGCAATTTGGTTTCGAAGGTGGGGAGGATAATCCACATAATCCAGGAAATATTGCCGCTGATTCTGTTGTGTATACCGGTACCCATGATAATGATACTCTGGCCGGCTGGTATGCTGCGCTGGGTGCTGAGAAAAAATCTGCCGTTATGTCTGAGCTGAAAGTAAGTGATAAAAATCTTGTTATAAGCAAATTAAAAGATATTGCGTTGGCGGCAAAATCCTCTCTTGTGATGTTCCCGTTACAGGATATTCTGGAACTTGACAGCAACTCACGTATGAATACTCCCGGCACTACTGAAAATAACTGGCAGTGGCGCTTTGACTGGAGTAATTTGCCAGACAATCTTGCAGATAAATTAAGCAGGAAACTTATCAAATTTGAGCGCTATCCGCTATGAAAACTGAACAAATATTTATGGTAAACCAGGGGCTGCACCATGATCCTTTTGCGGTTCTGGGCTTTCATGTCGAAGATGGTAAAAACATTATCCGTGAGATTCTGCCGACTGCGCTTAGGGCCGAAGTAAAGGACATTGGCTCTATGTGCCGCATTGAAAATACAGATATTTTCGAATTGGTACTGGAAGATGATGCGGTTGTTACAAGTTATGAAATCCGCTGGCAAGAACAAGACGGCAGCTGGCACCAGGCCGCTTCGCCCTATGCCTTTGCCGCCCTTATTGGTGATCTTGATCTATATTTGTTTAATGAAGGCAAACATCATAATTCGTATGAATTTTTAGGCGCACGCTTAACAACGGTTAATAACATAGAGGGCTGCCAGTTTTCTTTGTGGGCGCCTGGAGTATTGCGGGTTAGTGTGATCGGAGATTTTAATGGCTGGCATGGTCTGCGCCATCAAATGCGTAACCGCGGGGCTTCCGGAGTGTGGGAGCTGTTTATTCCCGGTTTAACTGCAAATGACAGCTATAAATTTGAGATTCTTACTGCAGAAAAAAGTATTTTGATCAAGTCAGATCCGTATGCACGCTGCACAGGTTTGCGTCCGGAAACCGTATCTAAAGTGCCGCCAAAGTCTTTATATGTCTGGCAGGATGATGACTGGCTTAAACAGCGTGCCGCAGATAACTGGCAGGAAAAACCAATGTCAATTTACGAAGTGCATTTAGGTTCCTGGCGTAAAAATAATCACGGCGAATTTTTAACTTACAGGGAACTTGCCGAGCAATTAATACCGCACGTTCAATATCTTGGCTTTACCCATATTGAGTTATTGCCGATAGCGGAACATCCTTTGGATGAATCCTGGGGCTATCAGGTCTCATCCTACTACTCGCCAAGCGCCCGCTACGGCAGCGCAGACGATCTTAGGTTCTTGATTGACAGTTGTCATCAGGCTGGAATTGGCGTGCTGCTGGATTGGGTACCGGCACATTTTCCAAAAGATGAATTTGCCCTGGCTAAATTAACCGGCCGCGCTTTATATGAATATACCGATCCGAAAAAGGGCGAACATAAAGACTGGGGTACGCTGATTTTTGATTATGGACGCTATGAAGTAATTTCATTTTTGCTTTCCAATGCGGTTTACTGGCTTAAGGAGTTTCATTTTGATGGACTTAGGGTCGATGCGGTGGCCTCGATGTTGTATCTTGATTATTCGCGAAAAAATGGCGAATGGTCGCCAAACGAATATGGCGGTCGGGAAAACTTGGAAGCAATTAAGTTTTTACAGGAGCTTAATGTTGTAATACATGAGAAATTTCCTGGAGCGCTAACTATGGCCGAAGAGTCAACTTCCTGGCCTATGGTGTCACGTCCCACCTATATTGGCGGTTTGGGGTTTTCCATGAAATGGAATATGGGCTGGATGAATGATACTTTAAGTTATTTTGCCGAGGACCCGATAAACCGCAAGTATCACCATGATAAATTAATCTTCAGCCAGCTCTATGCCTACAGTGAGAATTTTATCCTGCCGTTGTCACACGATGAGGTGGTACATATGAAAGGCAGTTTATTGGATAAAATGCCGGGCGACAAATGGCAAAAATTTTCTAATTTACGTCTGCTGTTGTCTTGTCAATTTTTACACCCAGGAAAGAAACTTATATTTATGGGCGCTGAATTTGGCCAATGGAATGAATGGAATGAAAGCACGGCCTTAAACTGGGAGCTAAATGAATTTGCCGAGCACAGTGGTATAGGGCACTTACTGCAGGACTTAAATAAGTTGTATCGGACTGAGGCAGCCTTATTCAGACATGAGTTTGAGTCTTGTGGTTTTCGCTGGATAGACTGCCATGATAAGGATCACTCAATTTTAAGTTTTTACCGTCACACTTGCGATGAAAACGATACGCCGTTAATTTGCCTGTTTAATTTTACCCCGGTTCCCCGCTACAATTACCAGGTTGGAGTTTACGCTTCCGGCGAGTATCGAGAAATTTTTAACAGCGACTCGGGATATTACTCCGGGTCAAATTGCGGGAACCTTGGCAAATTACAAACTGTGGATGAGCCTTGGTATGAATTTTCCCATACACTCAAGGTGACAGTGCCGCCTTTGGGGGCGGTGGTTTTTAAAATAGACTGATTATGAAAGTATTATTTGCGGCAAGTGAAGCTTTTTCTCTGGTAAAAACCGGTGGTTTGGGCGATGTTATTTATGCTTTGCCTCGGGCTTTAAAAGCCAAAGGTGTTGATGTGCGTCTGGTGCTACCGGCCTACCGTGAAGTTTTGCAAAAACTTGATTCTTTCAATATCAGCGGCTGGCAGCAGATACCAGGCAGTAACCGAGAACTGTGTGTGCGTCTTTTAGACGCTGGAGATTCGTTATTGGGCTTGCCGTTACTTTTAATTGATGTGCCGGGACTTATTGACCGCCCGGGCGGTGGACCCTATCAGCAGCATAATGGTTTTGACTGGCCGGATAATGCTGAGCGCTTCACGGTATTTAGCCGAGCGGTGGCCGAGTTTGCCAGGGGCAATCTGGGGGAAGCTGACTGGCGGCCGGATGTGGTGCATAGTCACGACTGGCAGACCGGTCTGGTATCTGCCTTTCTATCCCGGGATTTAAAACCGCCGCGGACAGTATTTACCATACATAATCTTGCCTATGGCGGACACTTCGGCCATGATGACTTTGTAAAATTATACTTACCAGGAGAATGGTGGGCAGCTGACGGCGTGGAGTTTTATCATAATTTTTCCATGTTAAAAGCCGGTATTGTATTTTCTGATGCAGTGACTACGGTAAGCCCGACCTATGCCAAAGAAATCCTTACCCCGGAATATGGCTGTGGTTATCAAGGCCTGTTAACGACTTATGCTGATAAACTTAGTGGCATTTTAAACGGCATAGATATGGAAGTCTGGAATCCGGCAGCCGATAAATTTATAAAGCAAAATTATTCTTTGACTGACAGTTTTGTTAAAGGCAAACAGATTAACAAAAAAGCCCTGCTGGCAGAATTTGGCCTTAAAACTACAGAAAAAATGTTAAATGCGCCTCTGCTTGGTTTTGTTGGGCGCCTGGTTGAACAAAAGGGTATTGATCTTATTACCGCGGCCATACCAAAAATCATCGAAGAAACTGATGCTAACTTTGTAATTGTCGGCTCCGGTCAGGACAAATATCAAACGGAACTTACTAATCTGCAACAAAAATATCCAGAGCGCATGGGACTTTTTGTCGGCTACTCGGAAGTAAAAGGGCATTTGCTGGAGGCCGGATCTGATATTTTTCTAATGCCTTCACGCTTTGAGCCATGCGGTCTTAATCAACTTTACAGCCTGGCTTATGGCACTCCGCCTATTGTGAATCATACCGGCGGGTTGGCCGATACGGTAATTGATGCCAATGCCAAAACACTAAGTAATAACAATGCTACTGGTTTTGTGTTTCATAATGCGAATGTAAATGAATTCATCGCCCGGATTAAAGACGCACTTGCCCTGTACGCTAAACCGAAACCCTGGCAGCAGCTTGTTAAGAACTGCATGTCGCAGGATTTCAGTTGGGAACATAGCGCTGAAAGTTATCTTAAGATTTACCAATCCTGAATAATTATGAAGATGCAAGAGCAAAAATGTAAAGAACTTGCCTGTGACGCTGAAAGCATAGCTGAAGATTTTAAACGCTATCTTACCCAGCATTTGGCACGGAATTACACCAGTGATCCTTATTATCATTACCGGGCGATTTCTTATGCGATTCGCGATCGTCTGGTTTTAAACTGGCATAGAACCTGGGAGCGCTATAGTAAACCCAAAGTACGTAAGGCCTACTACATGTCGCTTGAGTTTTTAATCGGCCGGGTCTTGGGCAATCACTTGTTAAACCTTGATATGGAAGATGAAACCAGGAAAGCTTTGGCCAGATTTTCACTGGAACTTGAAGATACCAAAGAGCAGGAACCGGATGCGGGTCTGGGTAACGGCGGTCTGGGCCGACTGGCAGCCTGTTTTATGGATAGTTGTGCAGCCTTATCCTTGCCAGTAGTGGGCTATGGGATTCGCTATGAGTATGGCATGTTCAACCAGGAGATTGCTAATGGTTATCAGATTGAACATCCGGATCATTGGCTTACTAATGATTATCCGTGGGAGTTTGTTTCTACCGAATATACTCAAATAGTTAATTTTGGTGGCCACACTGAAACATACCATGATGAAAATGGCCAGGAATTGGTACGTTGGTTAGCTGATGAACATGTTATAGCCCTGCCATATGATGTCCCGGTCTCGGGCTTTAAAAATAATACTGTAAACACTTTACGCCTATGGAAAGCCACTACTACTGACGAGTTTGATTTTAACGAATTCAATGCCGGCAGTTATTCTGAAGCGGTTGCAGCAAAAAACAAAGCTGAGCACATATCGATGGTGCTGTATCCGAATGATGCCAGCGAAACCGGCAAAGAGCTTAGACTAAAACAGCAATACTTCCTGGCTGCGGCCAGCCTTAAGGATGTCTGCCGGATCTGGGAACAAACTGAAAGCGATTATAAGGAATTTGCCAGGTACAATATTTTTCAGCTGAATGATACGCATCCGACAATAGCAATTGTCGAGTTGATGCGGATATTGCTGGATGAAAAACACTTGCCATGGACTGAGGCCTGGCAAATAACCAAAGATTCTATGGCCTACACCAATCACACTTTGCTGCCGGAAGCTTTGGAAAAATGGCCGCTTAGCATGTTCGAGCGCTTGCTGCCGAGATTATTGGAAATAATATACCGGATTAATGCCGAGTTTTTACAGGAAGTGGCAATGCTCTGGCCGGGTGATGCCGAGCGCTTACACAGGATGTCGATAATTGAAGAAGAAAATGGCAAGAATATCCGCATGGCCTATCTGGCAATAGTCGGTAGCCACTCAGTAAACGGAGTGGCAGAACTGCATACCAAACTTTTAACAGAAAATCTGTTTCATGATTTTTATGAAATGTATCCGGAAAAATTTAACAATAAAACTAACGGGGTTACTCCAAGGCGCTGGTTGTTATATGCTAACCCCAAACTTAGCGGTTTAATAACCAATACCATCGGCGATGCCTGGACTTTGAATTTAAATGAACTTGCCAAATTAAAAGAGTATGCCAATGACCACAATCACGAATTTCAGGCACAATGGCTGGAAATAAAACGCCAGAACAAACAGCGTTTGGCAAATCTTGTCAAAGAAAAATGTGAGATTGAATTTAATCCAGACAGTATGTTTGATGTGCAGGTCAAGCGCATCCATGAGTATAAAAGACAGGTTTTAAACATCCTGCATGTCATCCATCTTTACAATAAGATTAAAAGCGGCAAAACCAAAAATTGGGTTAACCGCAACATTTTAATAGGCGGCAAGGCTGCGCCCGGTTATCATCTGGCAAAACAAATAATAAAGCTGGCTAATAATGTCGCTAATGTCATCAATACCGATTCAGATGTCGGTGAGCGCTTAAAGCTGGCATTCTTGCCTAATTACAGTGTGTCGTATATGGAAATTATCGCACCTGGCACGGATCTTTCCGAACAGATTTCCACTGCCGGCAAGGAGGCATCCGGTACCGGCAATATGAAATTTATGCTAAACGGTGCGGTTACAATCGGCACTCTGGACGGGGCTAATATTGAAATAAGACAGGAAGTGGGGTCTGATAATTTTCTTTTATTCGGCCTTACTGCAAATGAGGTTGAAAAACTGCGCTCTGATTACAACCCGCAAAGCTATATAGACAATGATGCTGATTTATTTTCGGTTATGCACCTTATGGAGAGCGGACTTTTTAACACAGTGGAGCCCGGGATTTTCGATGATATTATAGCTTCCTTAAAAAACTCACATGATCCGTGGATGACCCTGGCGGATTTTCGCTCTTACGTTGACGCCCAGGAAAAGGCCTCAAGGCTTTTTGCCGATCGACAAAAATGGGTGCGGATGAGTATTTTAAATACTGCTGCAAGCGGTATATTCTCCACTGACCGTACAATTAATGAATACAACGAAGATATTTGGAAGTTAGAGCCGTTGTCGAATTAAATTCCAGGTTTTCATGAAGTTGGTAATTAATTGCATATTCTCATTCAAGGCTTATAGTATAATTACCCGCCTTTTAAATCAGGGGAAAGAAAATGCGCATTAGTGAAAAGGCCTTAACTTTTGATGATATTCTCCTGGTGCCTGCACATTCGAAAGTTGTTCCCAAAGAAGTTGACCTTACCACCAGATTAACCAAAGAAATTACCCTTAATATCCCGATAATTTCGGCGGCTATGGATACGGTAACCGAGGCCAGGCTAGCTATAGCCATTGCTCAGCAAGGCGGAATCGGCATTGTGCATAAAAATATGTCGGTTGCGGATCAGGTCAATGAAGTAAGAAAGGTTAAAAAGCATGAAAGCGGGGTCATTACCGATCCGGTTGTTATTACTTCCGATACCACAATTAAGGAAGTTGTGGCAATCCAGGATAAGAACGGTTTTTCCGGTCTGCCGGTATTGGACCGCGGCAATCTTGTCGGAATTATCAGCCGTCGGGATGTCAGGTTTGCCACGGATTTATCGGCCCCGGCAAGCTCGCTTATGACCCCCAAGGAAAAGCTGGTTACTGTGGCAGAGGGCGCATCCCGCGAAGAAATTGAGCATTTGCTGCATAAAAACCGGATTGAAAGAGTTTTGGTAGTGGATGATGCTTTTAATCTTAAGGGTATGATTACGGTTAAAGACCTTAAGAAAGCGGTTGATTTTCCAAATGCTTGTAAGGATGAGGCTGAACGTTTACGAGTAGGCGCGGCGGTCGGCACCGGAACGGATACTGATTTTAGAGTTGAAGCTTTAGTTGCGGCCGGGGTGGATGCGATAATTGTTGATACCGCGCACGGTCATTCACAGGGGGTGCTGGATCGGGTTAAATGGGTTAAAGATAATTTTCAAGAGGTTCAGGTTATCGGCGGCAATATTGCAACTTATGATGCTGCCAAGGCCCTGGCGGCTGCCGGTGCCGACGGGGTAAAGGTAGGTATAGGTCCTGGCTCAATCTGCACTACCAGAATTGTTGCTGGTGTTGGAGTGCCGCAGATAAGTGCCATCAGTAATGTGACTAAAGCGCTTGCTGGCACCGGCATCCCGGCGATTGCCGATGGCGGTATAAGGTACTCGGGCGATATTGCCAAAGCAATTGTTGCCGGGGCGCACTCGGTAATGGTTGGCAGTATGCTGGCTGGCACAGAGGAAGCCCCGGGTGAGGTTGAATTATTTCAGGGTCGTTCATATAAATCCTACCGCGGCATGGGGTCTTTGGGCGCTATGCAACAAGGCTCAAGTGATAGATATTTTCAGGATAATTCCAGCGGTAATATAGAAAAACTGGTGCCAGAAGGTATTGAAGGCCGAGTGCCGTTTAAAGGCCCGATGGGGTCAATCATTCACCAGACGTTGGGTGGGCTTCGCTCCAGCATGGGTTATACCGGCTGTAAAAACATTGAGGAGATGCGTACAAAACCTGAATTTGTCCAGGTTTCCAGCGCCGGCATGGTGGAAAGTCATGTGCATGATGTTACCATCACCAAAGAAGCCCCGAACTATCAAGTCTAATGCGTGACATCCATCAAGACCGAATCCTGATATTGGATTTCGGTTCGCAATACACTCAGCTTATTGCCCGCAGGGTACGCGAGGCTGGAGTATATTGCGAGCTGCATCCGTATGATATTTCAGACCGAGATATTAAAGCGTTCGCTCCCAGGGGCATAATTTTATCCGGCGGGCCGGAAAGTGTAACCGGTGAGGATACGCCAAGGGCCTCCAGCCTGGTGTTTGAACTTGAAGTGCCGGTGCTTGGAATATGCTACGGCATGCAGGTTATGGCCCGGCAATTAGGTGGCGAGGTTGATATAAGCAGTAAACGTGAATATGGTTATGCCAAGGTTCTGGCTCGACACCACTCGAAAATTTTGGCGGATATTCAAGACGAAACGGATGAAGCCGGATATTCGATGCTGGACGTATGGATGAGCCACGGTGATAAAGTCAGCAAACTGCCGCCTGGTTTTAAGCTTATCGCCGAAACCGCCAATGCGCCATATGCGGCGATGGCTAATGATGAAAAAGATTTTTACGGCCTGCAGTTTCACCCGGAAGTTACCCATACCAAACAGGGTAAAGCCATAATAAACCGTTTTGTACATGACATATGTGAATGCCATTCAGACTGGACACCGGCCAATATCATAAGTGACAGTATCAGGCAGATAAAACATAAAGTTGGGGAGGATAAAGTCCTGTTAGGGCTTTCCGGCGGGGTGGATTCATCGGTGGTGGCGACATTACTGCATGAGGCGATTGGCGATAATCTCATTTGCGTATTTGTCGATAACGGCCTTTTGCGTTTGCATGAGGGTGATATGGTTATGCAGACTTTTGCCGCTAATATGGGAGTCAAGGTGGTCAGGGTAAATGCCGAGGAAAAATTCTTATCAAAGCTTAAAGGTGAAACTGACCCGGAACAAAAACGCAAAATTATCGGCAATACTTTTATCGAGGTGTTTGAAGAGGAAGCAAATAAACTTGAAGATATAAAATGGCTGGCTCAGGGCACTATTTATCCTGATGTAATAGAATCGGCCGGAGCTAAAACCGGTAAGGCCAAAGTTATAAAGTCACATCATAATGTCGGTGGCCTGCCGGAGGAAATGAATCTTAAACTATTGGAGCCTTTGCGTGAGTTGTTTAAGGATGAAGTGCGGGTAATCGGTGAGGAGTTAGGTCTGCCGCATGAAATGGTTTACCGCCATCCTTTCCCCGGCCCCGGTCTTGGAGTGCGGATTTTAGGCGAGGTTAGAAAAGACTATGCTGATCTTTTACGTTTGGCGGATGATATTTTTATAAACGAACTGCATAAAGCCGATCTTTACGATAAAACCAGTCAGGCTTTTAGTGTGTTTTTGCCGGTGAAATCGGTAGGAGTTACCGGAGATAACCGCAACTATGACTATGTGGTGGCCTTGCGTGCAGTAGAGACTGTGGATTTTATGACTGCCCGCTGGGCTGAATTGCCCTATGATTTTTTAGACAGGGTGTCACGCAAGATTATTAACGAAGTTGACGGTATCTCGCGTGTGGTATATGACATATCAGGCAAGCCGCCGGCAACTATCGAGTGGGAATAAAAATCCGCGCATTACTGTTACGCCTGGCAATGCCTTGTTAAAAAAATTAATTGCAACACTGGTTTACTATTGGTAAATATCGTTTATTCGTTAATTTTTGCTGGGCCTTGTCTTCGCGCATAATGTAATGCGCAAGGTATAAATATGGAACATAAAATTGATTTAAATATACTCGAGCAAATTTTAGTTAAGGCAGGCGATAATCTTATTCTGCCGAACTTTACCAAGGCCGACAGAAATTATAAAGACGATGGCAGTATAGTTACCGAGGCTGATATTAGAGTGCAGGAATTTATCCAGGACCAACTTATGAAAGTGTATCCTGAAATAAAATTTCTTGGTGAGGAGATGCCGGAGTCTGAACAGCGGGCAATGTTTATCGGTAAGGATAGTTTCTGGTGCCTGGATCCAATTGATGGTACTAGTAATTTTGCTGCCGGGCTACCATTTTTCAGTACGTCTTTAGCACTTATAAGTGATGGCAAGGTGGTGGCAGCTATAGTATATGATCCAGTCAGGCGTGAGTGTTTTAGCAGCACAGATGATGCTCCTGCCGTGCTTAATGGCCAATCTATGAGTAAGCATGCGGAAGATATAGATTTAAGCAAGGCGCTGGCTATGGTGGATTTTAAAAGGTTGGTTCCTAAGCTTCGTGCGCGCCTGGTAAAGGATTTGCCGTTTGCCTCACAAAGGAGTTTGGGCTCAGTTGCCCTTGAATGGTGTTGGCTGGCAGCCGGAAGATTTCATGTGTATTTGCATGGTAGGCAAAAAGCCTGGGATTATGCGGCAGGAGCATTTATTTTTTCTAAAACTGCAGGTGAAGCTTGCACTTTACAAGGAGAGGATATTTTAAATCCCAACTGGGTGGCTAAATCAGCGGTTGCAGCCAAAAATCCTGAACTTTTTAAAAAGTGGTGCGATTATCTACAAGTGCCAACAAGCTAATGACCCACATACATTGGATGCGTGAGGCATTAAAGCAGGCACATAAGGCAGAGGCAAAAGGCGAGGTGCCGGTAGGGGCGGTATTGGTTAAGGGCGATAAATTAATCGCTAAAGCATATAACCGGCCTATAAGTAAAAATGACCCTACAGCCCATGCTGAAATTATTGCCCTTAGAAAGGCCGGGGAAAAGTTAAATAACTATCGTCTGCCGGATACAACTTTATATGTAACTTTGGAGCCTTGTGCTATGTGCGTCGGGGCTATTATTCATGCCAGGGTTTCCCGGGTTGTGTTCGGTGCTAAAGACCCTAAAACCGGCGCACTAGGTGGAGTATTCGACCTTAGCGTATCCGATTTATCTAACCATAAACCGAAAGTTATTTCCGGTATCATGGAAGATGAGTGCGCTAACTTGCTTAAAAGTTTTTTTGTTAAAAAACGACCTAAAGCTGGGCTTAAAAATATATAATCGCTTTCCTCGTTTTGGTGTGATGTCAGAGAAGCCGCTGAACGACCGACTGCCAGGGAGGGAGCCCGCAGGGTGAGGGCTGAAAGCCCGAATAATGTGCACGCTTGGCGTGCGTATGCATGTAAGAGAATAGAGTTTATTTAAAAATTTAGATTAGATTTAGGAGAGATGCCCAGAGGCCGACTAGCGGCGAAGCCGCTGAACGACCGACTGTTAAGGAGGGAGCCCGCAGGGTGAGGGCTGAAAGCCCGAATAATGTGCACGCTTGGCGTGCGTATGCATGTAAGAGAATAGAGTTTATTTAAAAATTTAGATTAGATTTAGGAGAGATGTCAGAGAGGCCGAATGAGCACGCTTGGAAAGCGTGTGTACGGAAACGTACCGTGGGTTCGAATCCCACTCTCTCCGCCAAATCAAAGGGCCAGACTAGATTGATTAGCAATTTTTTATTAGGACAATTATTTTATTAACACACGATAAGTAAAAATGGCGCGTCAACCAAGTTTTATTCACTCCGGTTATTCAGGGTTTTATATACAGCGAAAATCAATCGCCAAATCCATTGATTACATTTGACTAAATTAACAATGCAAGAATTCTTTAAAATAAATAATGTTGATGTGGGCTTTGCCAATCACCCCACAGAAGGAACTGTATACATGAAAGGTGCCTTAAATACCGAGGTGCTTGTGCGCAGAGGTAAAATAAGAATAAGTTTGTTAACACCATCGTTGGAGGTTACCGATGATATGCACAATGGACTCTTGGACGGTTCTTACTATGACAATCTTCGGCATATCGATTATTTTAGAATGGTTACCTATTCTGATTTAGAAATTGAAAGTGGCACATACGATACTCAAATTGTTTGCCCATATTCCAAAAGTCTAACTGGTTTTGAAACCTACAATTTTCCTGAAGATGTTAAATTTCATGGAGTTATTGATATTCAAAAAGGGTATGTGCACATTAAAGGAGAATTAAAAAGTCGGTATGATGAAAATAAACCGACGATCCCTTTAGAGGCTCTAAAGTGTTTTGAACCAAAGCCTTTACTACCAAAAAGGAAACTCTACACTTGGGAACAAGCACTAAAAACCAACTCATTAAATATTTATGATTTAAGCATAGGTAAAGGGATTTTCAAGGAATTTGGTAGTGTTCATGATTCTGTGTCAAAACTTAAAATATGATAATTTAAGGAGACAGACATGGAAGCAAAATTTGATATAGACAAGGCCTTAGCTGATTTAAAATCAGGTAAAGGTCTGACAGGTAAAGATGGAGTTCTAAC
>Ga0209790_1000049_pt1 | contig 21140 bp, 20 predicted proteins | sample WorMetG1aBELIZE2_FD_187420 | JGI IMG/M metagenome (GOLD analysis project Ga0209790, IMG submission 187420) | Marine gutless worms symbiont microbial communities from Max Planck institute for Marine Microbiology, Germany - Inanidrilus... ... | reverse complement strand
GAGGGTGCCCAGCAGCACCACCGCGGTCGCCGTCGACAAAAGCAGGTTGTTGAGCAGCAGCCCTCCCTCCCGAGAGATCGGCTGGAACAGGCCGCCGCCGCGCAGGCCCGGCCCACGCCAGGCGAACAATGCCAGCGAGCCGCCAATGACGAGGATCAAGAGCCCGAGGATGAACACGCCGCGGGCAGGATCGGTGGCGAAGGCGTGCACCGAAGTCAGCACGCCCGAACGCACGAGGAAGGTTCCGAGCAGGCTGAACCCGAAAGCAAGGATGGCGAGGAAGATGGTCCAGCCCTTCATCGCGTCCCGCTTCTCGACGACGACCGCCGAGTGCAGCAGCGCGGTACCGGCCAGCCACGGCATGAACGAAGCGTTCTCTACCGGGTCCCAGAACCACCAGCCGCCCCAGCCGAGTTCGTAGTAGGCCCACCATGAACCGAGCCCGATGCCGATGGTCAGGAACGCCCAGGCGGCCAGGGTCCACGGCCGCACCCACCGCGCCCAGGCGGCATCGACCCGGCCCTCGATCAGCGCCGCGATGGCGAACGAGAAGGCCATCGAGAAGCCGACGTAGCCGAGATAGAGGAACGGCGGGTGGAAGGCGAGACCGGGATCCTGCAACAGCGGGTTCAGGCCGCGGCCGTCCACCGGCGCCGGGACGATGCGCTCGAACGGGTTCGAGGTGAACAGGATGAACAGGTAGAAGCCGATGGCCAGCCACGCCTGGATGCCGAGCGCCCGCGCCCTGAGACCCGGCGGCAAATTGGCGCTGAACGACGCACAGGCCGCGCCGAACACCGTGAGGATCAGCACCCACAGCAGCATCGAGCCTTCGTGGTTTCCCCACGTGCCCGATATCTTGTAGAGCATCGGCTTCGTCGAATGCGAATTCGTGGCAACGTTGATGACCGAGAAGTCGGACGTCACGAACGCATACATCAGGCAGCCGAACGAGACGGCGACGAGCAGGAACTGGGCCAGCGCCGCCGGCCGGGCGAGCTCCATCCACGGTGCGTGGCCGCGCGCTGCGCCGAGCATCGGAACGGTGCCTTGCACCACCGCCACCATCAGCGCCAGAACGAGGGCGAAGTGCCCGGTCTCGGCGATCATTGACCGTAGGTTCCCTTTGCCGGCATCTGGCCGCCGCTCTCCATCTTGTCCTTCATGTGCTGCCACTGGCCCGATTTCTTGAGGGCGTCGGCGACCTCGGGCGGCATGTAGTTTTCGTCGTGCTTGGCCAGCACCTCGTCGGCGACGAAGATGCCGCCCTTCATCCGGCCCTCGGCGACGACGCCCTGGCCTTCGCGGAACAGGTCGGGCAGCAGGCCGGTATAGGCGACCTGCACGGTGTTCTCCAGATCGGTGATGCGGAAGCGCACGGTCGGGCTTCCATCGCGTTCGACGCTGCCGTCCTCGACGAGGCCGCCGATGCGCAGCCGCCGGTCCTCGGCCGGCGGCGTTTCAACGATCTCCGTCGGGCTGCGGAAGAAGACAATCGATTCCTCGAAAGCGCTCAGCGCCAGCGCTGCGGCGACGGCCAGCAGGCCACCGGAGATGGCGACGAACACGAGACGTTTGTGCTTGCGTTTCACGCCGTCTCCCTCTTGGCCGGTGCTTCGGCTTCAAGCGCCCGAAGTACCGCTTCATTGGCGCGGAGCGCGCGCAGGCTGGCGACGAGAAGCCCGATCAGCACCGCCGCGGAGACGCCGAAGGCCGGCCACACGTAGGCGGCGTATCCACCCATATCGAAGAATGCCGCGACGTCACCCATAGCCGAAATCCGCCCTATCCGTGGACCTGGCGCAGACGGATCGCGCGGATCTTGCCCGCCAGCACCTCGCCGCGAATACGAACCAACATGACCCATAGGTAATAACAGGTGAACCCGGCCGCCATGAGCAAAAGCGGCCACAACATGCTCGGATGAATGGACGGGCCATCGAGGCGGGCGACGCTCGCCGGCTGGTGCAGGGTGTTCCACCAGTCGACCGAAAACTTGATGATCGGCACGTTGACGAAGCCGACCAGCACCAGGATCGACGACGCCTTCGCCCCCCGCGTCGGGTCGTCGAAGGCGTTGTTCAGCGCGATGTAGCCGAGATAGAGGAAGAACAGCACCAGCACCGATGTGAGCCGGGCATCCCACACCCACCACGTGCCCCACATGGGCTTGCCCCACAGCGAGCCGGTGAACAGAGCGAGAAAGGTGAAACACGCCCCCACCGGCGCCGAGGCCTTGGCGGCAAGGTCAGCGAGCGGGTGCTTCCAGATCAGCCCGACGGCGGCGGCAATGGCCATGCCGGTGTAGCAGAACAGCGCCATCCATGCCGACGGCACATGGACGTACATGATGCGCACGGTCTCGCCCTGCTGATAGTCGGGCGGCGAAACGAACAGCGCCAGGTAGAGCCCAACCCCAAGGAGGACGACGGTGGCGACGGTAAGCCACGGCACGACCGGCGCACTCAGGCGCAGGAAACGGTTGGGATTGGCAAATCGGTGCATCATGAAACCCGGGCCCGGGGGGCTGCCCCGGCTGACGGCCCCTGTTTTATCTCCATATGGCGTTTTTTTGAACCTCGGGAACGGGGTGACGTTCGCCCATCACGTGAACGTGCGGAATGACGGCCATCAAGTCATTCCACCGCCTGACGCACGGCCGCCGCGGCTGCCCAGGGCGCCAGCGCGATGGCGCCGACCAGAAGCCCGGCCAGAACGAGGAGATGGGGCCGCACCGCATACCCTCCGGCGGCGGCATCGACAGCGGCAACGCCGAAGATCAGCATCGGGATGTAAAGCGGCAGGACGAGCAGGCTCAGCAGCACGCCGCCCCGCCGCGAGCCCAGGATCAGCGCCGCGCCGACGGCGCCGATCAGGCTGAGGCCCGGCGTGCCGAGGGCCAGCGCCGCGAGCAACACCGCCAAAGCGTCGGCCTCGAGGTTGAGGATCACCGCCAGCAGCGGCGCGGCGACAATCAGCGGCAAGCCGGTGGTCAACCAGTGGGCCGCGACCTTAGCGGTGACGACCAGTTCCAGCGCCACCGGCGCCAGAACCAGCATCTCCAGGCTGCCGTCCTCGTAGTCGGCCTGGAACAGCCGCTCCAGCGACAGCATCGATGCCAGCAGCGCGGCGACCCAGATGACCCCGGCGGCGATGCGGGCGAGCACGTTGGGCTCCGGCCCGACCCCGAAGGCGAACAGCACGCAGGCGATGATGAAGAAGACAACGGCCATCAGGCTGTCCATGCCCTGGCGCAGGGCGAGCCGCAGGTCGCGGCGGACGAGGGCGGCGACGCGGCCCATCACGCGTGCCCCCTGGCGGCGAACTGGGAGAGGTCCAGGGTCGCCGCGCCCTCGGGCCGGTCGCCGCCGTGCAGCGCCATGACCACCATACCGCCGCCGTCGCGGTGCCGGGCGATGGCGGCGTCGAGCATCTCTTGGGCCTCGGCGTCGAGGACGGTGCGTGGTTCGTCGAGCAGCCACAGCGTCGCCGGCGCCGCCAGCACCCGCGCCAGCGCCAACCGCCGGCGCTGCCCGGCCGAGAGGAACCGCCCCGGCACGTCGGCAAGACGGCCGATGCCGAAGGCGTCCAGCGCCGCGACCGTGCGCGCACCAAGGTCGTCACCATCGGCGCGGAGCGCCGCCCAGAAGGTCAAATTCTCCGCCACCGTGAGCACTGGCTTCACCGCGTCGGCGTGGCCGACATAGTGCAACCGGCCGCGGTGGGCCTCGGCGTCCTCGGCGACGTCCTCGCCATTCCAGATCAAATTCCCAGCAGCGGGCCGCGCGAGGCCGGCGAGCAATCTCAAGAGGCTCGACTTCCCCGAACCGTTGGGGCCGACGAGCACCAGCGCGCCGCCCGCCCGGACCTCGAAGGCGAGGCCGGCGAACACCGTGCGCTCGCTCCTCACGCAAACGAGGTCGGTGCCGGAAAATGTCGTCATTGCTGCCGCCGGGGTGAAAAACCGTTCGCGGGCGGCAGGTTAGTGCAAATCGGTGCGATGGTGAATCGTTCCGAGCGTTGCGGTGTCAGGCGACCGGCACGTTGTCGATCAGCCGCGCGCGGCCGAGCCAGGCGGCTGCGAGGACGCGGCCGGGCCGCATGGGTCCGGGCCACGGCTGCAGCGTCTCGGCGTCGCGGACGGTGACATAGTCGACCTTGGCGAAGCCGCAGCGGGTGAGTATCTCCGTCGCCCAACGGCTCTGGGCGTCCGGGTTCTCGCCGCGGGCGACATTGCCGGCAACGATGCCGATGGTGCGGTAGAGGGCCGGTGCCGCGCGGCGCTCCTCGGGCGTTAGGTAGGCGTTGCGCGACGACATGGCGAGGCCGTCGTCCTCGCGTATCGTCGGTGCGCCCTCGATGTGCACCGGCAGGTGCAGGTCGGCGACCATGCGGCGAATCACCTGGAGCTGCTGGTAGTCCTTCTCGCCGAACACGGCGACGTCGGGCAACGCCTGGATCAGCAGCCTAGCGACAACAGTAGCGACCCCGGTGAAGAAGCCGGGGCGGAACTCGCCTTCCAGCATCTCGCCGATGCGCTCGACCGAGACCCGCGTCGCGTCGCCCTCGGGGTACATCTCCTCGACGGTCGGGGCGAACATCAGGGTCGCGCCGGCATCGGCCAGCTTGACGGCGTCGCCGGCCTCGTCGCGGGGGTAGACGGCGAAGTCCTCGTTGGGTCCGAACTGCGTCGGGTTGACGAACAGGGTCGCGCAGACGTGGTCGGAAAGCTCGCGGGCCCGACGGATCAGAGTCAGATGTCCCTCGTGCAGGGCGCCCATGGTCGGCACCAAGCCGATGCTCTCGCCCGCGCGCCGCCAGTCTCCGAGATGGGCCCGGAGGTCGGCGACGGTGCGGACGATGGCGAGACCGTTGGTTGCCGTCATCCGGCCTTTTTCTGTTCGGTCTTGACGCCGAAGCACTGATCGAGCGTCGGGAAGCGGCCGGCGCGGACGTCGTCGGCATAGGCCTTGCCCGCTTCGCGGATCGCTTCGCCCAACTCGGCGTAGCGCTTGACGAACTTCGGCTTGAACCCGGAGAACAGCCCGACGAGATCCTCGGTGACCAGGATCTGGCCGTCGCAGGCCGGCGAGGCGCCGATGCCGATGGTCGGGATGGAAATGGTCTCCGTGATCTCGCGGGCCAGCGGCTCGACCGTGCCCTCGATGACCGTGGCGAAAGCGCCCGCGGCCTCCACGGCCTTGGCGTCTTCGATGATCTGGAGCGCTTCCTTGTCCTTGCGTCCGAGGGAGCGGAAGCCGCCGGCGGTGTTCACCGACTGCGGCAGCAGGCCGACGTGGCCAAGAACGGGAATGCCTCGTTGGACCAGGAATTCGATGGTCTTGGCCATCTCCACTCCGCCTTCCAGCTTGACGCCGGCGCAGCCCACTTCCTTCATCACCCGGGCGGCGTTAACGTAGGCGTCCTGCGGGGACACCTGGTAGGAGCCGAACGGCATGTCGACGATGACGCACGCCTTGCGCGAACCCCGCATCACCGCCTGGCCATGGGCGATCATCATGTCGAGGGTGACGCCGAGTGTGCTGTCCATGCCGTACAGCACCATGCCCAGCGAGTCGCCGACCAGGAGCAGGTCGACGTTCTCGTCCAGGAGAACGGCAGTCAGCGACGTATATGCGGTGAGGCAGACGACGGGTTCCCGGCCCTTTCGGTCGCGGATCTCGGGAACGGTAACCTTCTTCCACTGGCTGTGAGCGCTCACGGCCACTCCCTCCCAGGATAGTTTTAGGCCCGATCGACGCAAGCGAGGGCCGAAACTCTACAGTGCAATGCAGCATAAGCAAGGACTAATCCACAGGCGTTTGCGCAAGGCTGGGTTGCATGCCGTGCAAAGCGGGGAAAAGGGGGCGGAACCGAGGGCTGACGCGGCTCGTCAGTCGCATACCCTTGTGAATATCTCGGCCGGACCTGTGGATTGTAAGGAATTGAAAAAAAACCGTAATCTTGCTACGCCTTGGGTGCGGCCCGGGTCTTCGGACCGCGGCGGAGGCAAATGCCGATGGCCGACAACGTAAGCCCGCTCTTCCCGACATCAGAGGACGGTGCCGAGGCGGCGCTGCGCTCGACCGGCATCCTGCCGTCGCAGGACATCCGGGCGATGATCCGTGGCCACGAGATCCAGGCGCTGACCGAGATCGACGAGGACCAGGTGCAGCCGGCAAGCCTCGACCTGCGCCTCGGCGCCGTCGCCTACCGGGTCAGGGCGAGCTTCTTGCCCGGCACCGGCGCGACGGTGATGGAGCGCATCGCCGCCTTCGCCATGCACGAGGTCGACCTCACCGGCGGCGCTGTCCTGGAGAAGGGCTGTGTCTACGTCGTGCCGCTCCTGGAGAGCGTCAATCTGCGCCACCGCGTTTCCGGCGTCGCCAACCCCAAGAGCTCCACCGGCCGGCTCGACATCTTCACCCGGCTGATCACCGATCATGCCACCGCCTTCGATCAGGTGGCGTCGGGCTACAAGGGGCCGCTCTACGCCGAGATATCGCCCCGCACCTTCAGTGTCGTTGTCCGCAAGGGCACGCGTCTCAACCAGCTCCGCCTGCAGCGCGGCAGCCCGCCGGCCACCGATACTCACATTCGCCGGCTGCACGACTCCATGCCGCTGGTCGAGGGCGAGGCCGACATCGACCGCGGCATCGCCGTCACCGTCGACCTCACCGGCGACGAAGACGGGCTGGTCGGCTATCGCGCCCGCCAGCATACGGATCTCGTCGATCTGGCGCGCATCGATCACTACGCGCCGCTCGACTTCTGGGAGCCGGTGCGGGCCGAGGCCGGCCGCGGGCTCGTGCTCAACCCCGGCGACTTCTACATTCTGGCGTCCAAGGAGGCGGTCGCGGTGCCGCCCGACCATGCCGCCGAAATGCGCCCCTACGACACTCAGGTCGGCGAGTTCCGCGTGCACTATGCTGGCTTCTTCGACCCCGGCTTCGGATACGCCGGTACCGGCGGTACCGGCTCGAAGGCAGTCCTCGAGATCCGCTCCTACGAGGTGCCGTTTGTGCTGCGCGACGGCCAAGTGGTGGCGCGGTTGGTCTACGAGCGGCTGACCGCTGTCCCCGACAAGCTCTACGGCCAGGAGGGCATCGGTTCTTCGTACCAGCGGCAGGGCCTGGCGCTGGCCAAGCAGTTTAAACGGGACTGACGGCGGACGCTCTTAGCCGTCTTCCTGCATCAGTGACATGTCCCAGAACATCGCCTCGATCTTGTGGCCGTCGAGGTCGCGGACAAAGCAACCGTAGTAGGGCGGGCCGTAGAGCGGGCGCGGGCCGGGGGCGCCGTCATCAGTCGCACCCGCCTCCATCGCCGCGGCGTAGAAGGCATCGACCTCGTCGCGCGACCAGGCGAGGAAGCCGAAGTGGGTGCCGTTGGCGACCCCCGCCGGCTCGCCGTCGATGGGTGTCTGCACCCAGAACTCGGGGAACTTCTTGCCATAGGCGATGGCGCCGGGATGCTCCATCACCCGGCGGATGCCGAGGGTCGGCATCACCGCGTCGTAGAACGCCACGGCGCGGTCGAAATCATTGGTACCGATGGAAACGTGGCTGAGGATGCTGGACACGTCGTCGCTCATCGGGAGTCCTCTTCCTTCTCATGGTTGACGGGAGGCGTGGGCGGGTCGTCGTCGAACAGGATGCGGTGGGCGGCGCCGTCCATGTCGTCGAACTGGCCGGTCTTGAGCGCCCACAGAAATGCCGCGAGGCCAAGGAGGCCGAGAAACAGCGCCGCCGGTATCAGCCACAGCAGCACAGTCACGACAGCCTCCCCCGGCTCAGCCTGAGTGCATTGGAGATGACCGCCACCGACGACACCGACATCGCCACGGCGGCGATCAGCGGCGTCACCAGCCCGGCGACGGCGAGCGGTATGGTCAGCACATTGTACCCGAAGGCAAGGGTGAAGTTCTGCCGCACCAGGTTCCCGGCCCGGCGTGCCACGCCCAACGTTTCGAGCACCGGCGCCAGCCGGTCGCCCTGGAAGACGACGTCGGCGGCGGTCTGGCTGACGTCGGCAGCGGTGGCCGGCGACATGGAGGCAAAGGCCGAGGCCAGCGCCGGCGCATCGTTGAGGCCATCGCCGACCATCAGCACCCGGCGGCCTTCGGCGGAGAGATCTTCGAGCCGGCGGTGCTTCTCGGCCGGATCGCAGCGGGCGTACCAGTCATCGATGTCGAGCGCCGCCGCAACGGCCGCCACTGCCGGGTTTCGATCGCCCGACAGAACGATGACGCGATGGCCGGCGGCTTTGAGCGCTGCCACTACGTCCGCGGCATCCGTCCGCGGCGTATCGGTGAAGGCGAACCGAACCGGCTCGACACCCGGCCGGGCGAACCAGAGCTCCGGCCCTGCAGTGTCGCCATCGTTCTCCTCGGCGACATCGCAAAAGCTCCGCGCGCCCAAGCGGACGTCGCCCGCCGGCGTCCCGGCGATCAAGCCCGCGCCCGGCACCTCACGCACCGCGCCGACCTCGGCAGCCCCGAAGCCCCGGGCTTCGGCGGCGCGAACGATGGCGCGGGCGAGCGGATGGGTGCTCGATGCGGCGATACTTGCGGCGAGGGCCAACGCGTTCTCGTCGGTATTCTCGGAAACAAGCTCCGGCCGGCCGGCGGTCAGGGTTCCGGTCTTGTCGAAGACGACAGTGTCAATGGCGGCGATGCGCTCCAGCGCCGTCGCCGACTTGACCAGGATCCCCCGGCGCAGAAGCCGCCCCGTGGCGATCACCTGCACCGCCGGAACCGCCAACGCCAGGGCGCACGGGCAGGTGATGATCAGCACGGCGATGGCAATGAGCAGGGCCTGCTGCCACGCCACGCCGGCGATGAACAGCCAGCCGAGGAACGTTGCTAACGCCAGACCGTGGACCACCGGGGCATAGAGTTTGGCCACCCGATCGGCGACGGCGACGTAGCGGCCGCGGCCGTGCTCGGCCGTTTCGACGAGCCGGACGATCTCGGCCAGCAGCGTGTCCTCCCCCGCCGCCGTGACCTCTACGGTCAGCGGTCCCGAGACAGCGAGGCTGCCGGCGAACACCCGGGTACCGGCGGAAACCGGCTTGGGGAGGCTTTCGCCGTCAATGAGCTGGGTGTCGACCTCGCCAGCATCGCCGACGACGCGGCCATCGCCGCCGATCCGCTCGCCGGCCGCGACAACCATGGTCATGCCCGGACGCAGTTGCGCCGGCGGAACCACGCGCCGGCTGCCGCCGGGTTCGACGACGGTGACGGCGCCGGCGTTCAGCGCCAGCAGATGCGCCGCCGCTGTTCGGGCACGGCCACGGGCGCGGCGGTCGAGGTAGCGCCCCACCAGCAGGAAGAACAGCAGCGTCACCGCCGAATCGAAATAGGCGTGCAGGGCGCCGACGGCGGTCTCGTGCAGGTTCATCGCCGCCGCCAGCACGACGGCGAGGGAGATCGGCACGTCCATGTTCATCCGCCGGGCGCGCAACACCGAAATCGCCGAGCGGAAGAACGGCACGCCCGCGTAGGCGATGGCCGGCAAGGCGATCAACGCCGAGATCCAGTGCAGCAGGTCGCGGGTCGCCGGCCCCATCCCCTGGGCGTGGCCGGCCCACACCGAGATCGACAGCAGCATGACGTTGCCGGCGGCGAAGCCGGCGACGGCCATCGCCCGCAACAGCTCCTTCTCGCCCTTCGCCGCCTCGGCCTCAATCAGCGCCGGATCGAAGGGCACGAGCCGGTAGCCGAGGGCGGAGGCCGCGCCGGCAAGATCATCGGGTGTTGCTTCCTCTGGACGCCAGTTGAGCGCGAGGCGCCGGGTGGTCATGTTGACCCGCGCCGATACCACGCCTGGCTGGCGGGCGAGCACGGACTCGATCAGCCATACGCAGGCAGCGCAGTGCAGCCCTTCGACCATCAGGTGGAGGGACAGGGTTCCATCGGCTTCGTCGCGGACGTAGGCGCCATAGTCGATCGCCGGTGCGTCGGTGTCCGGCTTCAATGGACGCATATCCGGATCGATGCTGCGCTTCTGGTAGTAGCCGTCGAGGCCCAGGCCGCGAACGGTGGCGTAAGCCGCTTCGCGCCCGGCGCAGCAGAAACCGCGCCCCTCCGTGCCGCTCGGCACGGCGGAGCCGCAATGGAGGCATGCCGCCGTTGACGTGTTCGCCGTCACCGTGTCGTCGCCCTCACCTCGCCGGATTGGGGCGACCACAGTGGCGGCACGCGGAGCGGCCATCAAGGGACGACGATGCGCCGCACGTTCTGGAAGGTGTCGTCGCCGCGTCGCGCCAGCACCCTTGCCTGCCATTGCCCGGCGAGCGGCAGGGTCACGGGTGCGGCGTAGACACCGTTCCCCCGGCCGGCCAGTCGAGCGGCGACATCGAACCCTTCATGGGTCGGGCGAACGAACTGGATTTCCACCTCGAGGCCGTCGAGGGGTCGGCTGTCCGCCGCCGCGAAGGTCACCGCTACCTCGAATGTGCGGTCGTCGCCACCGGCGCCGGTCCCGGGCATCAAAGCCAGATCGATGGTCCATCCGAGCCGGGCCTGCGCCTGTTCGGCGGCGAGGTTTTCGTTATAGGCGAGGCCCTTGAGGTAGTGGTCTTCGGTTTCGATCCCGGTCCAGGTACCGACCGCCAGCCAGGCGAGGATGCCGTTGACGACGACGACGACGACAACGGCCATCGCGCCGACGAAGATCCAGGGATACCACCAACCCCTTGGCCGCGCTCCGGCCATCGGCTTTCGGCGGTTCCTACCGGCCCGGCCCGGCGAACACGGTCGCGTGTTCGACGGTTTCGCCGGTGGCGGTGTCGGTGAGCAGGAAGTCGAAGCCGGTTGATTTTCCGTCGAGCGCCGAGCGCGGCACCTTGACGAACACCCGGAAGCTGCCGATGTCGTCGGGCTTGACCGGAAGCTGCACGGTCGCGGCGCCTTCCGTCTCGTAGCCGATCACCGTCATCGTCGCGCCGCCGATGCCGCCGGTGCCTAGGGCGTAAGTCTTGGGCTCGCGCTCCATGTTCAGCACCTTGAAGGTGTAGCCGTTGCGGATCGAGCCGTCGGAGAGGGTGACGAACAGCGGCGCCCGATCGTGAAGGACGTTGATTTCGAGCCGGTCGCGGCTGACGAGGCCGAACACCATCACTGCGGCGACGATGGCAAGCACGCCCATATAGATCAGCGTCCGGGGACGGATCAGCCGGACCTTGGTCGGCTCACCGCGGCTCCGGGCGATCTGGTTGGCGGTGGAGTCGTAGGTGATCAATTCGCCCGGCAAGCCGAACCGGCCCATCACCGAGTTGCAGGCATCGACGCAGAGTGCGCAGCCGATGCAGGCCATCTGCTGGCCCTTGCGAATATCGACGCCGGTCGGACACACCTGCCAGCAGAGCCCGCAGTCGACACAGTGCCCGCGGCCTTCGAACGACTGATCCTTGCGGGCGCCGCCGCGGGGTTCGCCGCGCCACTCTTCGTAGGTGACGATCAGCGAGTGTTCGTCGAACATGGCGGCCTGGAACCGCGGCCACGGGCACATGTAGATGCACAGCTGCTCGCGCGCCCAGCCGGCGAAAACATACGTGGTCGCCGCGAACAGCCCGATGAAGCCGTAGACCGTGGTCGTCGCCTGGCCGGTGAAGCCGTAGACCGTGGTCGTCGCATCGTTGAAGTACATGATCCAGGCGCCGCCGGTGGCCAACGAGATGACCACCCACAGCGCATGCTTGACCAGCTTACGGCCGACCTTCCCGGCGCTCAGCGGACCCTTGTCACGGCGAATGCGGGCGTTGCGGTCGCCTTCGACGAGGCGCTCGACCCACACGAACAGGTCGGTCCACACGGTCTGCAGGCAGGTGAACCCGCACCACACGCGGCCGAACCAAGCGGTCGACAGGAACAGGCCGACGGCGGCGAGGATCAGCAGGCCGGTGAGGTAGTAGACCTCCTGCGGCCAGATCTCGATGAAGAAGAAGTAAGCCCGCCGCCCCGGCATATCGATGAGCAGCGCCTGATCGGGGGCGTTGGGGCCGCGGTCCCAGCGGAACCAGGGTCCGACGTAGTAGAGGCCCAGCAGCACCCACACGGTCGCCCATTTGACCTTGCGCCAGGTGCCCTGGATCTTGCGCGGATAGATCTTGATGTGGTCGGCGTAGAGCGACTCTTTCTCGGGCTTCTCCGGTCCGGGCGTGCCGGCGGTGTCGGCGCCTGGGGCGCCGGGACCCACCGGCGCTCTGCCGGTGTCGGCGATGAATGCTGTGTCCGCGGTGGCCATGGCCTCGCTTCTCTGGTCCGCCGTTGTCCTCGTACGCTACGCCCGCGCACCACGACCCGCGGACCGAACGGGACCGCCGTGGCGCGAGCGGCATCGCGCCTCCCCCCGCGAACGGTCCTCCCCCTTATATTAGTATTCGTTCATAAAAGCAACCGGCCCCCTGGAGTGCGCCGGCGGCGGCGGGGCTATTGCCCGCCACCAAGCGAATGCTCGTAGACCGAAACCTGCTTGATTTCCACGTCGCCGAGGCGCCCGACCCAGGCCGGCATGACGCCGTGGCTGGGATTGGTGATCTGCGCCGCAACCGCCTCCTTGCTGCCGCCGTAAAGCCAGATGCCGTCGGCGAGGTTCGGTCCGCCAAGCTCGGCAAGACCCTTGCCGTCATCCCCGTGACAGGCCACGCACTCCTCCTCGAACACGGTCTTGCCCTCGGCAGACCCCGACCCGCCGGCCAGGGCCAGGACATAGTCGGCGGCGGCTTCGATCTGCGCAGGCGTCAGCAATTCGTCGGCACCATATTTCGGCATCTCCGAGACCCGGGTCTCGTCGTGGTCGGCGCGGATGCCGTAGCGGATCGACGCCTCGATCGCCTCGAGCGTACCGCCCCAGATCCAGTCGTCGTCGGCGAGCACCGGGTACTCCGGCGCGCCGGCACCGCCGGTGCCGTGACAGGGCGCGCAATTGTCGGCAAAGATGGCCCGGCCGCCGGCCATGGCGAACTGCAGAAGCTCGGAATCGCCAGCGATGTCCTTGACCGAAGACTCCTCGAACCGCGCCAGCCAGCCGGAGCGGCTTTCCCGCACCATCTCCATCTGCTTCGACAGCTCGGCCCGGGACGAATAACCGAAGACGCCCTTCGTGTAGTCGCCGAGGCCGGTGGGCCATGACGGATAGACGATGAAGTAGCCGATCCCCCAAATGACCGTGGCGTAGAAGGTCCACAGCCACCACTTCGGCAGCGGCGAATTGAGTTCCTTCAGCCCGTCCCACTCGTGGCCAGTGGTCTCGATTCCCGTCAAGGCATCCTTTTCCTTGTCGGCCATCTGCTATCCTCCGTTTTCGTCCCGGAACGGAATCCGGGCATCCTCTCCGAACCGTTTCTTGTTCTTCGGCCGGAACGCCCAGAAGACGACTCCGGCGAACAGGATCATCAGCCAGACGACCCACGCCGAACGCGCGGCTTCTGCAATCGCGGCCCAGTCCACGGTACTGTCCTATCGATAGTCCATCTCGGGCTTGTAGCTGGTGAAGTCGACCAGCGTGCCCAGCATCTGCATGTACGCGATCAGCGCATCCAGCTCGGTCACCCGCGATGGATCGCCGTCGAAGTCGCCGATCGGCGCCTTGGGATAGCGGGCCATCAGCGCGTCCGTGTCGCCCTCCTCACCGTTGGCCTGAGTGGCCAAATCCTCGGCAGCGGCGGCGATCTGGTCGTCGGTGTAGGGCACGCCAACGATGCGCAGGGTCTTCAAGTGATCGGCGATGTCATCCGCGTCGAGATCGTTCTCGGCGAGGAACGGGTAACCCGGCATCACCGATTCCGGAACGATGCTGCGCGGGTCGATCATGTGGGCGACATGCCAGTCGTTGGAGTACTTGCCGCCGACCCGGGCGAGGTCCGGCCCCGTGCGCTTGGATCCCCACTGGAACGGATGGTCGTACATGCTCTCGGCGGCGAGGCTGTAGTGGCCGTAGCGCTCGACCTCGTCGCGGAACGGCCGAACTTGCTGGCTGTGGCAGGTGTAACAGCCCTCGCGGACGTAGATGTTGCGCCCGGCCAGTTCCAGCGGTGTGTACGGCCGCATGCCGTCGACCTTCTCGATGGTCTGTTCCATCGTGTACAGCAGCACGAGCTGCACCAGGCCGCCGATCGCCACCGTAGTCAGGATGCCGACGGCGAGGATGATGACGTTGGTTTCGAAGATTTCGTGTTTCATCATCGCCCCCTATTGCCCGGCACCGGCCGCGGCGTGCGAAGGTTCGACATACGCGTCCTCGGTCCGAAGCTCACCCTTGGCGGTCTTCCACAGGTTGTAGACCATGATCAGCGAGCCGATGAAGAACAGCACCCCGCCGGCGGCACGGATCAGGTAGTAGGGGTGCATCGCCTCCACCGTCTCGATGAACGAGTACTGAAGGAAGCCGAGCGAGTCGTAGGCCCGCCACATCAGTCCCTGCATGATCCCCGAGATCCACATCGCGGTGATGTAGAGCACGATGCCGAGCGTCGAGATCCAGAAGTGGTAGGTGACCAGTCGCAGGCTATAGAGACGCTCGCGCTTCCATAGCGCCGGCACCAGGTAGTAGACAGCGCCGAAGCTGATGAACGCGACCCAGCCGAGCGCACCGGAGTGCACGTGGCCGATGGTCCAGTCGGTGTAGTGGCTGAGCGAGTTGACGGCCTTGATGGACATCATCGGGCCTTCGAAGGTGCTCATCCCGTAGAACGCCACCGAGACCACCATGAACCTGAGGATCGGGTCGGTGCGCAGTTTGTCCCAGGCACCGCTCAGCGTCATGATGCCGTTGATTATGCCGCCCCACGACGGCATCCACAGCATCACCGAGAACACCATGCCGAGCGTCTGCGCCCAGTCGGGCAGCGCCGTGTAGTGCAGGTGATGGGGCCCGGCCCATATGTAGAGGAAGATCAGCGTCCAGAAGTGCACGACGCTCAGGCGGTAGGAATACACCGGCCGCCCCGCCTGCTTCGGCACGAAGTAGTACATGATGCCGAGGAAACCGGCGGTGAGGAAGAACCCGACGGCGTTGTGGGCGTACCACCACTGGGTCATCGCGTCCTGGACGCCCGCCCAGACGATGTAGCTCTTGGCCCCGGTCAGCGACACCGGCACGGTGGCGTTGTTGCCGAGGTGCAGCATGGCGACGGTGAGGATGAAGGCCAGGAAGAACCAGTTGGCGACGTAGATGTGCGGCTCTTTGCGCTTGATCAAGGTGCCGGCGAAGCAGACCAGATAGGCGACCCAGACGATGGTCAGCCACAGGTCCACGTACCACTCGGGCTCGGCATACTCCTTGCCCTGGGTCACGCCGAGGACGTAACCCAGCGCCGCCATGACGATGAACAGCTGGTAGCCCCAGAATATGAAGCCGGCCAGCGCAGGTCCGCCGAACAGCGATGCCCGGCACGTCCGCTGCACGACATAGAACGACGTCGCCAGCAACGCATTGCCGCCGAAGGCGAAGATCACCGCCGAAGTGTGCACCGGACGCAGCCGTCCGAAGGTCGTCCATTCGAGGTCGAGATTGAGGGCCGGAAAGGCCAGCTGGAGGGCGATCACCACGCCGACCAGAAAGCCGACCACCCCCCAAAACACCGTGGCGATGACGGCCTTTCGGACGACGTCCTCGTTGTAGCCGGCCGGCATATCCATCCCGGCGCCGGCTGCTGTCGCTGCACTCATGCCCATCTCCTGCACACGCCTAATGCGTCGTACTGCCACTTTTCGCCGCGTTCATGGTGGCGGGCTGTGTGGCGCCTGTTGATCGCCGCGCCGCGCCCGAGCCGCCCTCGGGACTGACCCCAAAAACCGTCATCCACGCCAAGCGCCACATGATCGCGGCGGCCAATCCGTTGGCCGCAGAGGCGGGTCGAGAGATCCTGCGCGCCGGTGGCAATGCAGTTGATGCCGCCATCGCCGCGCAGATGGTGCTGAACCTTGTGGAGCCGCAGTCCTCGGGAATCGGCGGCGGCGGGTTCGTGATGCACTTCGATGCCGACACCGGTGACATTGCCGCCTACGATGGCCGCGAGACCGCGCCCGCGTCGGCGACGCCTGGAATGTTCCTCGACCATGCGGGTGCCCCGCGTTTGTTCATGGACGCGGTCGTCGGCGGCCTCTCGGTCGGCGTCCCCGGTCTTCTGCGTATGCTCGAGGCGGTGCACGCCGACCACGGCCGGCTCCCGTGGGCGGACCTCTTCAAACCGGCGATCGAGCTGGCGGAGAAGGGCTTCCCGGTGTCGCAACGGCTGCACACGCTGATCGCCCGCGACGAACACCTCAGCGTTTTCCCGAACACCGCTGCCTATTTTCTCGATCCCAACGGCCGTGCGCCGCCGGTCGGCGACAGACTGACGAATCCGCCTTTCGCGGAGACTCTCCGCCTGGTCGCCGAGGGCGGTGCCGATGCCTTCTACGAGGGTCGGATCGCTGCCGACATCGTCAGGACTGTCAACGGGGCACCGCGCAATCCGGGCGACATGACGGCGACGGACCTTGCTTCCTACCGGGCCGTCCGACGCGATCCGGTGTGCCTGTTCTATCGCGCGTGGCTGATCTGCGGCATGCCGCCGCCGTCCTCCGGCGGGATCACGACCCTGCAGATCCTCGGTCTCTTGCAGGGAACGGACATCGCCAAGGCAACACCGACATCAGGAGAGGCCGTGCACCTCTTTTCCGAAGCCGGCCGGCTGGCTTTCGCCGACCGCAACGCCTATATCGCTGATCCTGACTTCGTCGACGTGCCGACGGCCGGCCTCCTCGATCCGGCGTACCTCGAAGACCGCGCGGCATCGATCCGCTATCGCCACGGCGGCACCGCGTTGCCCGGCCGACCGGCCGGTGCGGAGGCGCGGTACCGCCCGTCCGACTCTGACGAACACGGGCTGTCGACGACCCACCTCAGTGTCATCGATTCCGAGGGCAACGCGGTGTCAATGACCACAAGTATCGAGACAGCCTTCGGCTCGCGGTTGATGGTGCGGGGCTTTCTTCTGAACAACCAGCTCACAGATTTCTCGTTCACCCCGACACGCAACGGCGTGCCGGTCGCCAACCGGGCCGAGCCGGGCAAACGGCCGCGCAGTTCCATGGCACCGATGCTGGCCTTCGATGCCCGCGGTCGGCCGGTCGCCGCGATCGGTTCGCCAGGGGGCTCGCGGATTATCGGCTATGTCGCACAGACGCTGATCGCCGTCCTCGACTGGAACCTCGATATCCAGTCGGCCATCAACCTGCCACACGCAATGAATCGCAACGGTCCGACCGAGATCGAGGCGGGAACGGTGCTGGAGCGGATAAGGGGTGCGCTGGAGGCCCGCGGTCACACCGTCACGCCACGGTCGATGACCAGCGGCTTGCACGGCATTGTCGTCTCGGCGGACGGCCTCGAGGGTGGCGCCGACCCCCGCCGCGAGGGTGTCGCCCTGGGCGACTGACGGCCTCATTGCGGGGCGCTGTTTTTTCTTGCGTGCGGCGGCGGGATGGCCGATGTCCGCTGGACCATGACCACCGAAGCCACCCCTCCCAAGATATATCTCCATCCCGGCCGCGACCGCAGGGTGCAGGCCGGCCATCCTTGGGCGTATTCCAACGAAGTGCGCATGACCCCGGAGGTGAAGGCGCTGGCGCCCGGCACCGTGGCGACGTTACACCGCGTCGACGGCAAGCCGCTTGGCGTCGGCACCGTCAATCCCCATGCCCTGATCGCCTTTCGGATTTTCGACCGCGATGCCGACACCGTAGTCGACGAAGGCTTCCTGGGGGCACGGCTGAAGCGTGCCTTGGCCTTGCGCGAGCGGTTTTTCGATCAACCGTTTTACCGGCTTGTCCACGCCGAGTCGGACGGGCTGCCCGGATTTGTCATCGACCGGTTCGGCGATATCGTGGCGGTCCAAGCCAATACTGCCGGTGCGGAACGGCTGTTGGAGTCATTGATTGCCGCGGTCCACGAGGCGTTCGCGCCAAGCGCCGTTGTCCTCCGCAACGACGGACGCGCCCGCGCCTTTGAGGGCCTGGACAGCCACGTCCGCGTCGCCGAAGGCCTGGTCGATGGGCCAATCGACGTGCGCGAAGGTGGGCTGGTGTTCCATGCCGATGTCGTCGGCGGTCAGAAAACCGGATGGTATTTCGACCAACGGGACAATCGTGCCTTCGTCGCAACGCTGATCGACGGCGGGCGCCTGCTCGACGCCTATTGCCATACCGGCGGATTCGCCATCGCCGCCGCGGCTGCGGGGGCCCGCGACGTTGTCGGCCTCGACTCGTCCGAAGCGGCGCTGGCGCTGGCGGCCGAGTCCGCCGCGTTGAACGGCGTCGGCGCGCGCGCGGCGTTTCGTCGTGCCGATGTCTTCGACGTCCTCGGCCAGCTTGCCGCGGGGGGCGAGTGTTTCGATGTCGTCGTCGCCGATCCGCCGGCGTTCGTCCGCTCGAAGAAAGAGCTATCGTCCGGTATCAAGGGCTACCGCAAGCTCGCCCGCCTCGCCGCACCGTTGGTCGAGCCCGGAGGCTTCCTGTTCATCGCCTCGTGCTCCCACAACGTCGAAACCGCCGCGTTTGCAGCCGAGGTCGCCATCGGCCTCGGCCGCGCCGGCCGATCGGGCCGAATCGTCCGCGCCGCGGGTGCCGGCCCCGACCATCCCGTGCATCCGCACCTTCCCGAGACGGCCTACCTCAAGACCCTCACCCTGCAGCTAGATTGAAAGGGCGGCGCTTACGTTCGCGCGCCGGGACCGGTACGATCGGAAAACGGGTAGCAGCCGGAGGGCGGCCGCTCCTGCCGGGGGAGCCGGATGCCGGAACACGCATACCTCGCCGACGTCCTTGTACTGCTGGTCGCGCTGCTGCTGTTCGTGCCGCTGTTCCAGCGGCTCAACGTCGGGTCCGTGCTGGGCTACCTCGCCGCGGGCGTTGTCATCGGCCCGTCAGCGCTCGGCCTCGTCGGCAACATCGAGGGCGTGCGAGCCCTCGGCGAGTTCGGCGTCGTGTTTCTGCTGTTCGCCGTCGGGTTGGAAATCAAATTCGAGCGTCTGCGTCTGTTCGGCCCGCGCACCTATGGACTCGCCATCGCCCAGGTGCTGGTTACGGGTGCGGTGTTCACCGCGGTTGCCCACGCCTGGGGCCTGGATACTCAACCGGCACTGATCGTTGGCGCCGGACTGGCCCTTTCCTCGACGGCCATCGTGCTGCAAATGCTCGGCGAACGCACCCAGATGACAGGCCCCCTGGGGCGGACGGCAATCGCTATGCTGCTCATTCAGGACGTAACCGTCGGCCCGCTCCTGGTCTTCGTTTCGGTCGCTGCCGATGCGCCAGGCAACCTGTTCGGCGCACTCGGCATCGCGGCGGTCAAATCGCTCATCGTCCTGGTGGTGATCTTCCTTGCCGAGCGCATCGTGCTGCGCCCCCTGCTGCGCCTCGCCGCCGGTGCCGGCGCGCCCGAGGTATTCACCGGCGCGACGTTGCTCCTGGTTCTCGGTACCGGCTGGGCGACCCAGTTCGCCGGGCTGTCGATGGCATTGGGCGCCTTTCTCGCCGGGCTGATGGTCGCCGATACCGAGTTCCGCCACCAGGTTGCCGCCGACATCCAGCCGTTTCGTGGACTGCTCTTGGGCCTGTTCTTCATCACCGTCGGGATGACCATCGATGTCGGCTTCGCCGTCGGCAAAGTGGCGGCGGTTTCCATGCTCGTCGTCGGGCTGATCGGTGCAAAGGCGGCGCTCATCGCCGGTCTGGCGCTGGTGTTCGGTGTGCCGCTGGGACGCGCACTCGGGCTCGGCGGCCTGTTGTCCCAGGGCAGCGAATTCGCCTTCGTCCTGTTCGCCCTGGCGACAGGGCATGGGCTGTTCGGCGGCGAACTGGCCCAGTTGCTGATCGTCTCGGTGGCGTTATCGATGGCGGTGACGCCGATCGGACTGGCGATCGTCAGGCGTGTCGTCACGACTCCGGGAGCCCCCGCGGCCCGCTCCGCCCTCGGCAACCTGGATCGGGAAAGCGGCGATGCACATGGACATGTTGTCGTCGCCGGGTTCGGACAGGTCGGGATGGCCGTCGCCCGCCACCTGGCCAGTCAGCATGTCCCCGTGCTTATTATCGATCTCAACCCGCGCCGGGTGACTGCCAGCCGCGCCCGTGGCTTGCCGGTTTTTTACGGCAACGCCACCAACCTCCAGGTGCTGCGCGCCGCGCGGCTGGACCGCGCGGTTGCCTTTGTTGTCGCTCTGCCGGACGCCGACGCCGCCGAACAGGTCACCGCCGTTGCTCGCAACGCCTACCCGGACGTGCGGATCTTTGCCCGTGTTCCGGACGAAGATGGCATCAGGAGATTGCGCCGGGCCGGCGCCGATGCCGTCGCACCTGAAGGTCTCACCACCGCCTTGGAACTCGCCGAACGGGTCATGCTCGTTTACGAACCCGACGAGACCTGAGGCGGGGCCGACGCCCGACGCAATGCTGCATTGCAATAATTGCGCGCAAGCGCAACACAAGATGTTGTAGTCAAACGCCTGCAGACACATACGGATCGCATTTTTCCATTGTGCCGGGGCCGTCGAGCGACTAACTAGACGTCGCGCGACCGGCGCATACGTCTGCACGAGGCTAAGTCCAATCGCGGACTGACGGAATTAACAGTCCATTAATCGGCCGGTTTTACTTTTGGCCATTGCGATTCGTTTCGGCCTCACGTTGATTGTGCACGTGCAGCAAAATCACCCGGTAACAGTTGAGGGAGAAATGGAATGGACGCCTCCCGGGACTGGAAGCTGGCGGCGGAGGGTTGAGGTGGACCCTCACGGGCCGACGGCATCAAAGTGCCCAGGTGGAAGAGTGAACTCTTCACAGACAACCCGGAGGGTCCGAGATGGAGACCAGCAGAACGGTGGTCGGCGTGGATACGGCGAAACGGGTGTTTCAACTGCACTGGGTCGACATGGAGACGGGCGAGATCGTGGACTTGCGGCTGACGCGGGCGAAGTTCCTGGAGCACTTTGCCAACCGCGCGCCCTGCGTGGTCGGGATGGAGGCGTGCGGCGGCTCACAGCACTGGGCGCGCCGGCTTCGCGAGCTGGGCCACGAGGTCAGGCTTTTGCCGGCGAAGCTGGTGCGGCCCTTCGTGGGCGGCAACAAGAGCGATACGCATGACGCACGGGCG
>Ga0209790_1000047_pt1 | contig 21225 bp, 32 predicted proteins | sample WorMetG1aBELIZE2_FD_187420 | JGI IMG/M metagenome (GOLD analysis project Ga0209790, IMG submission 187420) | Marine gutless worms symbiont microbial communities from Max Planck institute for Marine Microbiology, Germany - Inanidrilus... ... | reverse complement strand
GTTAGAACTCCATCTTTACCTGTCAGACCTTTACCTGATTTTAAATCAGCTAAGGCCTTGTCTATATCAAATTTTGCTTCCATGTCTGTCTCCTTAAATTATCATATTTTAAGTTTTGACACAGAATTATGAACACTACCAAAAAAACGTTAGGGATTAGTAGCGGGGACATGAACTGTGTTGCTGTTCAATTAAGTATCGTGTCCCCGGAATTCTCACCCTGCTTCTTCACTTATTAACAAGCCGAAATCAATTATTATAAACCCAACAGCAGTGGCAATTGATTCAACAGGATTGTTTTTCACTACTCTCATATTTAATGCAAATTTATAATGCTAACGCTCGCAACACCGGACAATTTGGAGCGAAGCGGAAAATTGTTCCGAGTGCTTGCGCTTGTTATACGTTACCTGCACTATCTTATCGATGTCCGAATTCGGCCAAAATTGGACTTTTAAATCATATCCCCTGACCCGTTGATCTTTGGCACTTATCCAACATTAAACACCATGGGTATAAAGTAAAAACCTATTCACACCTATCACTTACCAATCAATCGTGCAACTAGCTTCATATTTCCGAGCTCTCCCCAGAGTGACTTATTCCCAACCACATAAAAATTATGTTTTGCTCTGGAAACTGCAACATTGAGCAGGTTCACGTTAGATGTAGCCCAGTTTCTTGCGCCTGATTGCACCGGATTTGGAGCGCCTAAAAGTAATATAACTGCTTCGGTTTCCTTTCCTTGGAATGTGTGAATTGTTCCAATATTGTTGTAAATCCAATCATTTGGATTTTCGATGCCATGCTGTATTAAAGTATTCTCTACCATCCGCATACGCTGACTCATTCGTTCAGCAACAATTCTGAATGGAGAAATGACATAAATTTCAGGATCGCCATTGGTTTCAGCAATTCGTTTAAGAAGCATTTCGGCAACAACCTCTCCCTCCTCGGGACACCACTTTTCTTGAGTACTCCCTTGTATATCAAACCATTCGGATTGCTTTCCAAATAGAGAGGTAATATCCGATTCGCGGGAAACCGTTGCTTGAACCATTAAGCCGTTATAGGCAAGACGATTGGAAATCGTAAACATTGGGTCTTCACAACGCCTGTGAACAAGCAAAGGCGAACCAATTCTAATCTCGCTCAATTCTCGGGGGATAGTTGTACCATATACATTAGCGTTATCCGATAACGTCTGAACGGACCCGTCAGGAGCCATCCAGTGAAATGGATCAACTCCAAAATGCTTTGAAATCCCTTCAACCAAAGGCGAAGGTAAAGTAACCACAGGCTCGACTTGCAGTGGATCACCAACACACATGACGCGCTTCGATCGGTATATAGCTCCAATAGCAGCTTGGGGCGTAGCCTGACCAGCCTCATCGATAAGCAACCAGCCAATGCTTTCCTTTGGAATTGGTTTTAGCATGCGCCCAACCGAAGCAAATGCCGTCGACATGACCGGAGTTAACAAAAACGCGCTCGACCAAAGATGGGGCAACAGAGCCTGCTTGTCTTCGGGTAAGCCTTTGCCACTTAAAACAGAAAAAAACGCACCTAGATTTTGTCTGAGTTGCTTTGATGATGCGTCTATGAATGCCTTATGCAACCTAATAGCGGCAACGAACACATCATCTCTAAGACGCTGCGCTTCGATTGTAAAGTTCGGAGAGAAAATTTGCTGCTGTTCGTGCTCTAAAGCCCAAAGTCCAGACGTAACGAGTTTATTCCCGCAAATTGTCGAGTATTTTTCAATTTCAGCTAAAAGAGTAACGCGCTGTGAATGAAGTGTTCTTATCTTTTCCTGAAGATTAGAAATGGTATGATGAAATTTGGATAGCTCGGAACTGCATTCATCAGTCTTGGTTTGAGCTAATTTATATTCTTTGTATGCACCTGAAATATCTATTCGTAATGCACTATGTTGAATCTTCCACTCTTTCCATTCAGACCGGGAAAACAGACGCTTAAAGAATCCTGGCTTCGTCGCTTTCAGATCGCTTTCCCGAGTTTTAAGCTGTTCAACTTTTAATTTATTTTGTTCAGAATTTTTTTCGAGTGAGGCATGGCGCTCCTTTGCGTTATTGATTTCTGTTTTTTGTCGCGCCTCGTCTGTGATTAGGCTTTTTATCTCTAGTTCTAGCTTCGCCGCTTTGACAGAAGATTCATAAGCTTTTTGCGCTTGATCAATTACTCCCTGTGCTTTTTTTAAAGTCTCTTCGAATTCTATTCGTGCAAAATCCCAACGTCATTTTGCCTCATCCATTGAACTGGGTGGATTGCATTCTTCAATGATGCGAGGAATAATGTCATTTCCATCACTGTCAACTTCCAAATTCAGTTGGCCTGTTATCGACAGGAAATATTTACGAAGCCCTGTATCATCATCCCACCATGCTGTATTGATAAATTCTGAGCGGTTTTTAGCATTCCCAAGTACGGCTGCACATAACCCCCAAGTCTCTTCTGTGCCATCAGACAAAGCATCGCTAACAGTTTTAAAATATTCAAACCCTTTAATGTCCTGGGCAATCTGTCCGAATAATGGAAGCTCTTTACTGACATTCTCAACAGCTCTATTGTTGGTTGAGGCCACAATCATTTCATGCCCTCTCAAACTATCATCGAGTTTGTAGAGATGAACAAAAACATTACCTAACTTCATCTGACCTGAATGCTTAAATGCATCATCGACATTCTTGAAAGCACACAACGCTTTTGCACGATCCACCAAAACAGAAGCAACGATATCCCTTAAAAGCGTAGTCTTTCCCGTTCCTGGCGGGCCATTAACGGAAAACAATCCTCCTGTTGATAATTGCAGTTTCGCAAGATTAACTGCCGCTTGCTGGAGCAAAACCAGAGAATGCCGTCCGTTGCTAGGCCATCTCGCTGCAGGTGAATATTTGGGCTGCAATGCGATTTCTAAAAATTGTTTGTCTTTTAGAATATCGAAACGATTTTTAGGTTTGGTGATTCCTAAATACTGAGAAAGAGCATCACCTGTGGTCTGAGTTCGAACGGCTTGTTTTGCTTTTTGAAGATCATCGATATAAAAGCTATTTAGCAAAGGCGCTTCCGGCTCGCCTCGGCTAAAGGGTTGATACAAACGAATAGCAAATGATGGCTCTAAAGAATCTTCTGCGAGAATTTCACAATTTTTAAGAAGCCATTGATAGACAAATCGGGCTTGACTTAGTGTAAACGGGAGTTGCCGACCGTTCTCATCCTCCCTATAAATATACTTATCCAATCCTTCGACTAATTTTTTCTCGGCAACCTCCCACGACTTTAACTCTTGAAGCTTTCCCTGTAATGCTCTCGCGTAAGACCAACCGAAACTCGATAACGCCAAACCCGTATCGGGAATAGGAACACCTTTCTTATCAAGAAGCACTACACCTAATGCAGCCAATCCACGCACTGATGGGCGTTCAACCCGCTTATCCTGATAAATAGACAATAATTTTTCTGTGGCTTTTTCAATGTCAACCGCGCCTAAATAGACCATGTAGTAAAGATTGGCTTTTGGGCGGGACTTCTCACCTTTTAACCAAGGTTCACGACCTTCTTGCAAATAAGCTACGGAGCCTTGCCCGATAACTAAATCGTTCGGCTTTTTAAAGGACTGTGGCGACAACGCTTCTAACACTGTCCAAACATCAAGAATATCGGAGGGATTACTGAGAAGCGGCTTAGGGTCTTTACCACTTTCGGAATTAGAAGGTGAGATGTCTGCACTTGTTAAAGCCTCGTCCCAGTCTATTACCTTCTCAGCATCTTGCTCGGGCGCAGGGGCACTGACTGGCACAATTGCTACAATTGGGTTTGGAGGCGCTGCCGTAACTTCCGGTTCGTTTGTATTCTTTGTAGTTTTAACGGATGATGGTGGGTCGACAGAGACAGGTTCTCGGAAAACTGGCGCGGAATGATCATTTCCCCCCATACTTTTTTGGACAGCGCTTAATAACTTTCGCGCTCTTTGTGTAGATCGGTGGTGTAGCTCTTCCTCAAGGTCTTCAAGAACGGCAGTGTCATTGCTTCCTTTCTTATAGACATCTTCAAGTTCATTTATTTTGTATTTGAAGTATTTCCGCTGCTCCATGGAACGCCTTTTATTATCCCCAGTTAGCTACCCGTATGCGATTTTTTAATCACTACTTTTAATAATCGAATAATCGGGGTCAGTGGAATAATCGGGGTCAGTGTGTAATTAATTTGTAAAATTATTTTTTTCTCTCAAACTGCATCTTTGTATTATATCCTAAACCAAACTATCCACAAAAAAGCCCGCTTTCGCGCATTGCTGTCCCATAGTTGGGAAATCATAAGGCGAACCTCATTTGAGGTTCGCTTTTTTTATCTGGTGGATCAGGTGGATTTAGCAGTTCAATAAGGTTGCGTCGCTCAAAAAGACTCAGGTGTAGTATTTTGATAATACGGGAAATAGCTAGCTGAGTTTTCGATGCAAAACGAATGTAGGCCACCAGCAAGTAGGCACACATCGCGATCCAAACCTGTGTCATGATGGCGTTTTTACTAGTACCTAAAAAACTTTTGATTTTCAAGTTTTGCTTGATAGTTTTAAAGAAAATTTCAATTTGCCAACGGTCTTTATAAATAGAAGCAATTGTCTTTGCAGATAGAACAAAATTATTAGTGAGAAACACATAATGCTTGCCAGTTTTACTGTCTCGATATCCAACTCTTCGAAGCAAAGGTGTGCCTCGCTTAAGAGCATGTTGACTATTAAGCTGTATCCATTGGTCACTGGTTACACCAGAGTTATTAGGTACAGGATGGCACTTAACAACTTGATAAACTGAATTGCGGCGAAGGCGGGTAACAAAGAATACTCCCTTATCTGTCAATGACTTATACCAACCATAATCAACATGCCCCTTGTCACATGCAACAATACTTCCTTTAGGAAATTCGAAGGCTTTGGCTGGAGTTAACTCACTTTCACGCCCATCACCCAAGGCTACAAACTCCGGAATTAATGTGCCGTGGTTCAAGCCTACATGAAGTTTGAGTGCGGCTTTATTACCTTGGGTATGTGCCCAAGGAAACAATTCTAGTGACAAGCCGATTAAACTGGCATCAAGCGAATAAAGTGGATTTTTTAAACGAAATTTATGCTTGCCTGGTTGGTTTATCAGTCGCGCAAGTAACTTATGAAACAGTGCCTGATATAGTTGATGAGGCTGTTTTTCATTAAGGCGAGACAAAGAGGATTTTGAAACTGGCTTGGCTCCTAAATGGTACAGTTTGTGGTGTTGGCGATGTAAATTTGCTTCAATATCTCGTAGACTTTGACTTCCAGAAAGTTGCGACATCAGCATACCTATAAATTGATCCCAGCGACTTACTGAACGCAATTTTTGCCCGCTATGGTGTTTTTTTGCTAACCCCTCAAATTCATGTCTTGATAAAGGAGTTAGTAGTTGATGTAATGTGGTGTTATGATGCGACAAAGCCTGAGCCTCCCTGTTTTAAATGATATTTCACAACACCATTTTAACAGTTAGGACTCAGGCTTTTCTTTTTTCTAACCAACTATGGGACAGCAATGCGCGCAAGCGGGCTTTTCTTGTACCTTAAGTGGTAGGTCTTGCGGGTAGTTTGTTCAAGTTCGAGCAGAGGAGCGCCGAAGCATATTAACAATATGTGAGGTGCTACTCGCGAAAAAATTGGGCAAACTAACCCAAGAGCGTTACATCATACCGCCCATTCCGCCCATACCACCCATATCACCGCCAGCTGGCATAGCTGGCGCCTCTTCCTTTGGCAGCTCCGCTACCATGGCTTCGGTGGTGATCATAAGACCTGCCACTGAGGCTGCATTTTGCAGAGCAGAGCGGGTAACCTTGGTAGGATCCAGAATACCCATATCAATCATGTCGCTATACTCATCAGTTGCCGCGTTGTAACCGAAATTACCCTCGCCGTCTTCAACTTTATGCATAACAACTGAGGCTTCACCACCAGCGTTAGAAACAATCTGACGTAGAGGCTCTTCGATCGCCCGGCGGGCTATTTTAATCCCGATATCCTGATCATGGTTGTCGCCCTTAACATCGACCAGAGCACTAATGGTACGGATTAATGCCACACCACCGCCTGGCACTACTCCCTCTTCAACCGCAGCACGAGTCGCGTGCAAGGCATCTTCCACCCGGGCCTTTTTCTCTTTCATCTCAACTTCAGTTGCAGCTCCAACTTTGATTACCGCAACCCCGCCGGCAAGTTTAGCTACTCTTTCCTGTAATTTTTCCTTATCGTAATCAGAGGTGGAAGTCTCGATCAAAGCTCTAATCTGCTCAACCCTGGCTGCAATATCATCAGCATTGCCGGCACCATCAATTATAGTGGTGTTTTCCTTGTCAATTACCACCCGCTTGGCAGATCCAAGATCATTCAGGTCGGCCTTTTCTAACGACAAGCCAACTTCTTCTGAAATTACGGTACCGCCGGTTAAAATTGCGATATCTTCCAACATGGCCTTACGCCGGTCGCCAAAACCCGGAGCTTTAACCGCAGCCACTTTAACTACGCCGCGCATGCTGTTAACCACCAAAGTTGCCAGAGCTTCACCTTCAACATCTTCAGCCACAATCAATAGCGGACGAGAGGCTTTAGCCACATTTTCCAAAATGGTCAATAAATCACGGATATTGGATATTTTCTTGTCGAATAACAATATATACGGGTCTTCCAGCTCCACTGACATGTTTTGCTGATTGGTAATAAAGTATGGCGATAAATAACCGCGATCAAACTGCATACCTTCAACTACATCCAGTTCGTTATCCAGAGTAGAACCTTCTTCTACCGTAATAACTCCCTCTTTACCGACTTTTTCCATCGCATCGGCAATGATGGTGCCGATAGACTCATCAGAGTTAGCTGAAATAGTGCCAACCTGAGCGATAGCCTTGGAGTCCTCACATGGTACAGAAATATCATGTAGTTTTTCCACTGCCACTTTTACCGCTTTATCAATACCGCGTTTAAGATCCATAGGATTCATGCCGGCGGCTACCGCCTTCATGCCTTCGGTTAGAAAAGACTGGGCTAAAACTGTAGCAGTAGTAGTACCGTCACCTGCTATATCAGAGGTTTGCGAGGCAACTTCTTTTACCATCTGCGCGCCCATGTTTTCCAATTTATCTTCCAGTTCGATTTCCTTGGCCACCGAAACTCCATCTTTAGTTATGGTTGGCGCGCCGAAAGATTTTTCCAATACTACGTTACGGCCTTTAGGACCCAAGGTTACCTTAACCGCATTTGCCAATACATTTACCCCGGCCAGCATTCTGTGGCGGGCTTCTTCTGAAAACTTAACTTCTTTTGCACTCATTGCTAATTCCTCGTAAATTTATTCTACTACCGCCATGATGTCGTCTTCACGCATCACCAGCACTTCCTCACCGTCAACCTTGATTTCGGTTCCGGCAAATTTGGCAAACAACACCGTATCACCAACCTTGACATCCAAAGGCTTTACTTCGCCCGAATCGGCAATCTTACCGTTACCAACCGCTATTATTTCACCACGACCAGGTTTTTCAGTCGCGGTATCAGGAATCACAATCCCGCCAGCGCTCATACGCTCTTCTTCGGTGCGACGTACTACCACTCTGTCATGTAAAGGACGTATACCCATAATTTATCTCTCCAAATAAAAATTTTCTATTATGTAACTAGTGTTACAGCTCAACGCCCCATTTATGGGGACGGCCTCTAAAAAATTCAAGTAAATATATAAAAAAAGGGGCGAAATAACACCCCATTTATAATATCAAGAAAAAAGCTTAACGCTCTTTTAGTCTTGCGGACGGTCAACTAACTCCACTATAGCCAATGGCGCTTTGTCCCCGGCCCGAAATCCGGACTTTAAAATCCTGATATAGCCTCCGGGACGCTCCGCATATCTTGGGCCTAATTCATTAAACAGCTTGCTTACCATCTCCCGATTACGCATCCTGTTGAACGCCAGGCGCCTGTTAGCCACTGAATCCACTTTACTTAAGGTTATCAAAGGCTCCGCTACCTTCCTTAATTCCTTGGCCTTAGGCAAAGTGGTTTTTATAATTTCATGCTCGAACAGTGAGCAGGCCATATTTTTAAACATGGCTTTACGATGTGCGCTGTTACGGTTTAATTTGCGTCCGCTTTTACGATGTCGCATTTTGTATCTCCTTAGGCCTCTTTGCACTTAGGTAAGCTTTCGGGCGGCCAATTTTCCAACTCGGTGCCCAAAGACAAGCCCCGTTCTCTTAATACGTCCTTGATTTCATTCAGGGATTTCTTACCCAAATTCGGTGTACGCAGCAAATCCTGCTCAGTACGCTGCACCAGATCGCCTATATAATGGACTTGCTCGGCCTTTAAACAGTTGGCAGAACGTACAGTAAGCTCCAAATCATCAACTGGCTTTAGCAAAGCCTCATCAAATTGCGGCTCCTGCTCTTCCGGTTCTAATATTTCCGGTTCGGTTTCAAGCTCGACAAATGATTCAAGCTGATTTTGCATGATGGTCGCTGCGCGCCTAATAGCATCCTCTGGGTCAATAGTGCCGTTGGTTTCAATATCGATAATCAGTTTATCCAGATAAGTTCTTTGCCCCAGTCTTGCACTCTCAACATTATAGGTAACCCTGCGCACCGGCGAGAATGAAGCATCAACTCCAAGCACCCCAATAGCATTGCTTTCTTCAGTCTGTTCCCTTTCGGCAACACTCTGATAGCCAAGCCCTGATGCCACTTTCATGTTTATGTTAAGCTCCACCGGCTGGGTTACCGTAGCAATCACATGCTCAGGATTGGCGATTGACACGTCATGTTCAGTTTCCATATCACCAGCTGTCAATACCTTAGGGCCTTTACAGCTAAGGCTAAGCTCGGCCTCAGAAATATCATGCAGATTTATTGCCACTCCTTTCAGATTCAACAGGATATCTAACACATCTTCCTGTACCCCATCGATAGTAGTGTATTCATGCTGTACGCCTTCTATTTTAGCTTCCACAATCGCACTACCGTGCATGGATGATAACAGTATGCGCCTCAGGGCATTGCCCATAGTATGACCAAAGCCGCGCTCCATCGGCTCAATAACAACTTGTATCCGGTTAGCATCAAGCTCTTTAATACTGGCTACTTTGGGTTTGATAAACTCTCGTACGGAACCTTGCATATATTTGCTCCTATTACTTGGAATACAATTCCACTATCAGGTGTTCATTAATTTCGCTTGGTAATTCATCACGCTCCGGCGCCGCCTTGAACACACCTTGCATCTTAGTTGCATCAACCTCAATCCAGCCAGGTTCTTCCCTGGTCTGAGGCGCCAGCTCCAAGGCTAATTTAACTCTTTCATACTTTTTAGCCTTTTCTCTGACTTCCACTTCATCGCCGGCTTTTACCGAATACGATGGTATGTTTACCACATTGCCGTTGACCGTAATTAATTTATGATTAACCAGCTGCCTGGCTTCACCTCGGGTCGAACCGAACCCCATACGGTAAACCACATTATCCAAACGGGATTCCAAAAGCTTTAACAGGTTTTCACCGGTTGAACCTTTGCGTCTGGCAGCTTCTACATAATAGCGGCGAAACTGCTTTTCCAAAACCCCGTACATCCTGCGCACTTTTTGTTTTTCCCGCAGCTGAATAGCATAGTCGGATATCTTGGGACGGCGGCCGCCAGCTCCATGCTGGCCTGGCAGCTGATCCAGTTTACATTTGGTTTCCAGGCCGCGCATACCGCTCTTAAGACCTAAGTCCGTGCCTTCGCGCCTGGATAATTTACATGTAGGACCTGTATATTTTGCCATTTAAATTCTCCTAAACCCGGCGCCGCTTTGGCGGACGACAGCCATTATGCGGAATTGGGGTAACATCGGTGATGCTCTTTATTCTGATGCCTAAAGCATTAAATGCCCGGATTGAGGATTCACGCCCAGGCCCCGGGCCTTTAACTCTAACTTCCAGTGCCTGAATTCCGTATTCCTGTGCCTGTTTTCCGACATTTTCCGCTGCAATCTGTGCCGCAAACGGAGTGCTCTTTCTAGAACCTCTAAATCCACTACCGCCGGCGGTGGCCCAACAAAGAGTATCACCCTTACGGTCGGTAATTGTCACAATGGTGTTATTAAAAGATGCGTGTATATGTGCCACGCCTTCAGCGACACTACGCTTTAACTTTTTCTTTTTTACCGGTGCTTTTGCCATAAAATTACCTTTTACTTAATTACTTTACGCGGACCTTTGCGGGTACGGGCGTTATTTTTAGTATTCTGGCCTCTTACCGGTAAACCACGTCTGTGTCTGATGCCACGATAGGTGCCAAGATCCATTAACCTTTTGATATTCATGGATATTTCACGGCGCAAATCACCCTCAATAGTAAATTTGGCCACCGCGGATCTTAGTTTTTCCAAAGCAGCATCATCAAGCGAGCTTATTTTAGCTGAAGATTCAATTCCAGCCGCCTGACATATATCAGCCGCCCGGCTTTGTCCTATGCCGTAAATTGATGTCAAAGCAATCACCGCATGTTTGTTATCCGGAACGTTTACTCCTGCAATCCGAGCCATGTATCTTAATCTCCTAAAACAATCAGCCGCATATTAAAAGGGCGCAAATTGTATATGTTTTTCACTAAAAATCAACCCTGACGCTGTTTATGCTTGGGGTCTTTGGTGCAAATTACCCGCACCACTCCTTTACGACGGATAATCTTACAATCCTTACAAATTTTCTTTACCGATGCTCTAACTTTCATAAGTTTGTCTCCAGCGCTAGCGCCGCGCGCCACGTAAATTCGATTTTCGCATCAAACTATCATACTGATGAGAAAACAAATGTGACTGGATCTGGGCCATAAAGTCCATCACCACCACTACAATAATCAATAATGAAGTGCCGCCAAAATAAAACGGTACATTCCACTTTACAATCAAAAACTCCGGCAGCAAGCTTACTGCAGTAATGTAGGCTGCGCCAATTACAGTTAACCTGGTCATTACCTTGTCAATAAACTTTGCAGTCTGCTCACCCGGCCGGTAACCCGGAATAAATGCTCCGGATCGACGTAAATTATCAGCAGTATCTTTCGGGTTAAACTGTAACGCCGTATAAAAAAAGCAGAAAAACACTATAGCTACTGCATAAAAAATCACATATAACGGTTGACCGGGAGATAAGGTTGCAGCCAAATCTTTTAACCAGCCCATGCCGTCACCACTACCAAACCAGCTACCGATACTGGTTGGAAATAATATTATGCTTGAGGCAAAAATTGGCGGTATAACTCCTGCCATATTAACTTTCAGCGGCAAATGTGAGCTTTGGCCCTGGTACAGCTTATTGCCTCTTTGCTGTTTGGCATAATTTACCGTAATTCGTCTTTGGCCTCGTTCAACATAAACCACAAACCAGGTAACCGCCACTGCCAGGATTAATAAAATAATAACAGTCAGGTTACCCATTTGTCCGGTACGCACCAGTTCAAAAGTGCCGCCTAAAGCTGAGGGCAAGCCGGCAACAATCCCGGCAAAAATGATAAGTGAAATACCATTTCCAAGACCACGCTCGCTTATCTGTTCTCCCAGCCACATCAAAAACATAGTGCCGGTCACCAAACTTATAACCGCAGTAAATCTGAAGCTATAGCCTGGATCTACCACAACATTCTGTCCTTCCAGCGCCAGAGCAATACCCAAAGACTGGAAAGTTGCCAATACCAAAGTGCCATATCTTGTGTATTGGGTTATTTTACGTCTGCCGGCTTCGCCTTCTTTTTTAAGCTGCTCAAGCTTGGGCGAGACCGCAGTTAATAACTGCATTATTATCGAGGCCGAAATATATGGCATTATCCCTAAAGCAAACAGGCTAAGCCGCTTTAATGAACCACCAGAAAACATGTTTACCATGTCTAAAATTCCGGTCTGCTGCGAGTTAAACATATCGGCTAAAGCGACAGGATCAATCCCCGGCACCGGAATATGCGCGCCAATCCTGAACACCAGCATTGCTCCTAGCACAAACAAAAGCCTAGCTTTAAGCTCAGACATCTGAGCCAGGTTACCAAAACCTCCTGGTGCTTGAGCGCCGCGTGCCATTTACTCTTCTATCTTGCCCCCAGCAGCTTCAATTGCCGCCTTAGCGCCCTTGGTAACCCCAAGTCCTTTAACCGTAACTGCACTGCCGATTTCACCCGAGTCAATAATCTTTACCCGCTTTACATGCTTGCCAATAATATTGGCATCTTTAAGAGCATTTAAGTCCACTAGTTCAACACCGGTTTGCGTCAGTTCGTGCAGTCTTATTTCTGCCACAAATCTCGCGCTACGGGAAGTAAACCCTACTTTTGGCAAACGTCTTTGCAAAGGCATTTGTCCGCCTTCAAATCCACTTTTAGTAAAACCGCCAGAACGGGATTTCTGTCCCTTATGACCCCGGCCGCAAGTCTTGCCGAAACCCGAGCCAATACCGCGGCCTACTCGTCTGGCTGATTTTCTGGCACCGCTTGCCGGTTTAATTTTATTTAGCCGCATGTCTATCCCTCAACTTTTAACATATATGAGATCTTATTAATCATACCCCGGTTCTCAGGTGTGTCGACAACTTCTACCTGTTGGTGAATTTTCCGCAAACCCAAGCCGGCCACACAAGCCTTATGCGCTTTAAGCCGACCATTAGGGCTCTTAACCAAGGTAACTGTAAGCTTTTTATCCGCCATAGTCCTATCCTGTTATTTCCTCTACAGTTTTACCACGTTTAGCCGCTACTGAATCTGGACTTTGCATTTCACTCAGGCCACGAATAGTCGCTCTTACTACATTAATTGGATTTGGCGAACCGTAACGTTTGGCTAAAACATTATGCACTCCAACCACTTCAAATACCGCACGCATGGCGCCGCCCGCAATAATCCCGGTACCTTCTGAAGCCGGCTGCATATAAACCCTGGCTCCACCATGTTTGGATTTAATCGGATACTGCAGTGTACCCTCTTTTAAGGCAATTTTTCGCATATTACGTCTTGCCTTTTCCATAGCCTTTTGTATAGCCAGCGGCACTTCCCGCGCCTTGCCGTATCCAAAACCTACTTTGCCATCACCATCACCAACCACCGTTAAGGCGGTAAAAGACATGATACGCCCGCCTTTTACCGTTTTTGCTACCCGGTTTACCGCTACCAGCTTTTCTAAAAAGCCATCATCGGTCTGTTCAGTATTTTGCGCTCCAGCCATAATTTACTCTTTAATCTAAAACTTAAGCCCGTTTTCCCGAGCCGCATCTGCCAAAACCTGCACCCGTCCATGATATTTAAACCCGGAACGGTCAAATGCTACCTTGTTAACTCCGGCTTTGATACCTCGCTCGGCAATTAATTTGCCAACTTCCTTAGCTGCATCCTTATTTCCGCTATTATCTATATTTATATCTTTGTGCAAGGTAGAAGCACTCGCCAGAACTTTATCTTCTACCGAATCAATAATTTGTGCATAAATATGTCTGGAAGTACGGTGCACACTTAAACGCGGAACCAGTAATTCTTTAATTTTGGCCCTGGCCTTACGTGACCTACGTATCCTTTTAAGTTTTTTGTCCATATCTTTAACCTACTTCTTCTTCGCTTCCTTGCGGATAATCTGCTCATCGGCATACCGTACACCCTTGCCTTTATAAGGTTCAGGCGGTCGGTATGCGCGAATGTCCGCCGCCACTTGACCCACTAACTGTTTGTCAGCACCTTTTATCACCACTTCGGTCTGACTTGGTGTTTCCACCGTTATGCCATCCGGAATCGCATGCAATACCGGATGGGAAAAGCCCAAAGTTAATTCCAGGTTCTTGCCACTGGTTTTAGCCCGGTAACCTACTCCAATCAAAGTAAGTTTTTTCTCAAAGCCCTTATCCACTCCGGTTACCATATTCTGCACTAAAGAGCGCATAGTACCGGTTATAGCAACCCCCAGCTTGCCTGTAAGTGATTTAAAGCTTATCTTCCCATCTTCCAGGTTTGCTTCAACACTGTCATGAATAGTAACTGCCATCTGGCCGTTACCACCTTTAACCTGCAGGTTATTGCCATCCAGTTTTACTTCCACCGAACTTGGTATCGCTACCGGGCTGTTTGCAATTCTAGACATCTTTGTATCCTTTAACTAACAAAGCACAAGACTTCGCCGCCGAGATTATTCTCACGTGCAGTCTTATCAGTCATAATTCCCTTGGAGGTTGAGACGATTACCACACCCAGACCGCCGTTTACCGTGGGTAGTTCATTCACCGGCTTATATACTTTTAATCCGGGCTTGCTTACCCTTTTTAACGACTCAATAACCGGCTTACCCTCAAAATATTTCAATTCAATCGTGATTTCAGGTTTTTTTGTTTCACTAACTGAAAAACCATTAATATAACCTTCATCTTCCAGCACCTTGGCAATAGCTTTTTTGCTATTTGAGGCCGGGATGCTTACTGACGGTTTATACACCGCATATGCATTACGGATTCTGGTTAACATATCTGCTATTGGATCTTGCATACTCATAATCTTGCCCCCTACCAACTAGCCTTTCTAAGGCCTGGAATCTCGCCGTTCATGGCCATTTCCCGTAATTTGTTTCTGCACAAGCCAAATTTTCTAAAATAACCATTCGGCCGACCAGTAAACCGGCAGCGGTTACGCACCCTGCTGGGTGAGGCATTTCTTGGCAAAGCATGAAATTTACGCCGGGCATCCGCTCTTTCTTCACCGGAAACATTCATATCCAGCATTTTGCTTTTAAGCTCTTTACGCTTAACCGCGTATTTTTTAACGGTTTTAATCCGGCGCTTTTCACGCTCTATCATAGAAACTTTTGCCATATTCTGTCCTTAACTCTTAAACGGAAAATTAAGCTCTTTTAATAGAGCTAAACCTTCCTCTTGATTTTGCGCAGTTGTAGTAATAACTATATCCATCCCGCGCAGTTTATCTATTTTGTCATATTCAATTTCTGGGAACACTATTTGCTCTTTAAGCCCCATGCTGAAATTCCCACGGCCATCAAATGACTTGGGGTTAAGCCCGCGAAAATCTCTAATTCGTGGAATTGCAATATTCACCAGTCTGTCAAGAAATTCATACATCATGTCTTTGCGTAAAGTAACTTTGCAGCCGATAGGCCAGCCTTCACGAATTTTAAACCCGGCTATAGAGAGTCTGGCTTTGGTGGATACCGGTTTCTGCCCGGCAATTTTCTCCATATCCGCCATTGCCGCACTCAGAACTTTCTTGTCTCCTACCGCTTCACCCACTCCCATATTCAGGGTAACTTTAGATACTTTAGGCACCTGCATAACATTCTTATACTCAAAGTCTTTTTGCATCTTCGGTATAACTTTCTCGCGGTACAAATCTCTAGTCATGCTCATAATAAAATACCTTAAACGTCTATGGTTTCACCATCAGACTTAAAAAATCTTACTTTTTTGCCGTCAGCTAAAATCTTAAAACCAACCCGGTCGGCCTTTTCTGTCTGGGGATTAAAAATAGCCACGTTGGAAATATCCATTGGCTTCTCCATATCAATAATTCCACCTTGTACTCCAGCGTTGGGGTTTGGCTTTTGGTGCTTTTTCACCATATTGACACCTTCGACCAGCACTTTACCCGTATCCGGATACACTTTGGTAACCGTACCAGTTTCGCCTTTATCTTTACCGGCCAGGATTACCACCTCATCGCCTTGTCTAATCTTACTTGCCATTTGTAAATTCCTACAGTACTTCCGGAGCCAATGAAATAATCTTCATAAACTTCTTGGCTCTTAGTTCACGGGTAACCGGGCCGAAAATCCGGGTGCCGATTGGTTCCGCCTTGTTATCCAACAAGACTGCGGCATTACCGTCAAACCTGATTAATGAACCGTCCCTGCGTCTTACGCCCTTGCGGGTTCTTACTACTACCGCATCCAGCACATCGCCTTTTTTTACCCTGCCGCGGGGAATGGCCTCTTTTACCGTAACCTTGATAATGTCACCAATTCCCGCATAACGGCGCTTAGACCCACCGAGCACCTTGATGCACATCACCTTGCGCGCGCCACTGTTATCGGCCACTTTCAAAACGGTTTGCATCTGAATCATCGTTCTAACTCCCTGTACTAAAACCTATGCCGACTCTACAATTTCCAGCAAACGGAAAGACTTGGTTTTAGATATCGGCCTACAGGCTTTTACCATTACCACGTCACCTTCCTTACAGGAATTTTCCTCATCATGCACATGCAGCTTGGAACTGCGCTTGATAAACTTTTTATAAATCGGGTGTTTAACCTGCCGCTCAACCTGCACGGTTATGCTTTTATCCATTTTGTCAGATATCACCACCCCGGTGAAAGTCATGACTTTTTTACCTTCAGCACTCATGCTTCATGTCCTTTTTCATTGATTACTGTCTTGATTCTGGCTATATCTTTACGCACTTTCTTGATCTGACTGTTGTCACCTAGCTGGCCGCCGGCATTTTGCATTCTAAGATTAAATTGCTCCCGCAATAGTTCACGCAATGTCTCGGCTAACTCGGCCTGTGGCTTATCTCTTAGTTCACTCGCTTTCATTACATTATGGTCCTGGTTACAAAAGTGGTTGCCACTGGCAGCTTGGCCGCAGCCAGCTTAAATGCCTCGCGCGCCTGCTCTTCGCTAACACCTTGAATTTCGTATAGCATCCTGCCCGGCTGTATCTGTGCTACCCAGTACTCCACATTACCTTTACCTTTACCCATCCTGACTTCCAGAGGCTTTTTCGAAATCGGCTTGTCTGGAAATATTCTTATATACAGTTTTCCGCCACGCTTTACCTGACGGGTTATCGCGCGTCTGGCTGCTTCAATTTGTCTGGCTGTAATCCGACCACGACCTACAGACTTCAATCCGAATTCACCAAAACTTACAGCATTACCGCTTTGCGCCAGACCGCGGTTGCGACCCTTTTGCTGCTTTCTGAATTTAGTACGTTTAGGTTGTAACATCTTTTATCCTTATCTCAATCAGCTATTCAGCACTATCTTCAAGTTTGCGATCATATACATCACCTTTGTAGATCCAGACTTTTATCCCGATAACCCCGTAGGTGGTATTAGCTTCTGCCAGACCATAGTCAATATCAGCCCTTAAAGTATGTAAAGGCACCCGTCCTTCACGGTACCATTCCATTCTGGCAATTTCCGCTCCGTTCAGACGTCCGGATACATTAATTCTGATACCCTTGGCGCCAATACGCATAGTGTTACTAACCGCACGCTTCATAGCCCGGCGGAACATAATTCTTTTCTCCAATTGCTGGGCTATCCCTTCAGCCACCAGCTGTGCTTCCATCTCAGGTTTGCGGATTTCTTCAATATTAATGGTTGCCGGCATTCCAACCATTTTGGAAACCTTTTGCCGCAAACGTTCAATATCTTCACCTTTTTTACCAATTACTACCCCTGGGCGCGCAGTATGCACTGTAATTTTAATCATGCCCTTGGGCCGCTCAATCTGAATCCGGCTGACTGCGGCCTGATATAGTTCCTTTTTCAGGAATCTGCGTACCCGCAAATCATCATGCAACTGGTCAGCATAGTTTTGCGAGTCGGCATACCATGTTGAATCCCAGTCCTTAATTACTCCAAGCCTGTAGCCTATTGGATTTACTTTTTGTCCCATACGACTATCCTTCTGCTACCGCCACAGTTATATGGCTGGTACGTTTTAAAATTCTATCTGCCCGGCCTTTGGCTCTAGGCTTGATTCGCTTCATGGTTGGCCCTTCGTCCACATAGATTTCTGCAACTTTAAGCTCATCTATATCAGCACCATCATTATTTTCCGCATTGGCAATTGCCGAGCTCAAAACCTTGGCTACAATTTTTGCGGCTTTTTTATTACTAAAATTCAAAATATTCAAAGCGTCCTCTACCGGCAAACTCCTCACCTGGTCGGCAACCAGACGCATCTTCTGCGCGGATATCTTTGCGTTTTTTAATTTGGCTTTAGTTATTTCCATAAATCACCTACTTGGCCTTCTTGTCAGCCGAATGTCCTTTGTACGTTCTAGTCCCGGCAAATTCACCCAGTTTATGACCTACCATATTTTCATTTACCAACACCGGTACATGATCACGGCCATTATGAATCGCGATTGTAAGACCCACCATATCCGGAATTATCATCGAGCGGCGTGACCAGGTCTTAATTGGCTTACGGCTTTTATTTTCCACTGCCGCTCGCACCTTGTGCAATAAATGCTCATCAATAAACGGTCCTTTTTTAATCGAACGTGGCACTTACTAATCTCCTTTATTTCTTACGTCGGCGAACAATCAGATGATCAGTTCGCTTGTTCTTGCGGGTTCTATAACCTTTGGTCGGCATGCCCCAGGGTGAAACAGGATGCCGGCCACCTGAAGTTTTGCCTTCACCACCGCCGTGCGGGTGGTCAACTGGATTCATCACCACTCCGCGTACAGTAGGTCGTCGACCACGCCAACGGCTGGCCCCGGCCTTACCCAAAGAGCGCAGGTTGTGCTCTGTATTACCAACCTGACCAATCGTCGCCCGGCAATCCAGCAATACTTTGCGCAATTCACCTGAGCGCATTCTAAGCATTGCATAACGTCCTTCCTTGGCGACAAACTGCACCGCGGAACCGGCCGAGCGTGCCAGCTGCGCACCTTTACCCGGTTTTAATTCAACACAGTGCACCACAGTACCAACCGGAATGTTACTAAGGCTCATGGCATTACCTGGCTTGATTTCTGCCCCACTGCCGGAAGCCAGGGCATCACCTGCTCTAACCCCTTTCGGCGCGATAATATACCGTCTCTCACCATCAGCATATAACAGCAATGCAATATTGGCACTGCGATTTGGATCATACTCCAATCTTTCCACCTTGGCGCTGATACCGTCTTTATTGCGTTTAAAATCAACCATCCGATAACGCTGCTTATGCCCGCCACCACGATGCCGAGCAGTAATCCGGCCAGCATTATTCCTGCCGCCAGTCCGGGATTTTTTCGCCAGCAGTCCAGCGTAAGGCTTGCCCTTGTGTAAATCCTTATTTACTACCCGTACAACAAATCTGCGACCGGGAGATGTTGGTTTAGCTTTAACTACCGGCATTTTATTCGGCCTCCATTAAATCTATGCTCTGACCTTCAGCCAGCTTTACCATAGCTTTTTTCCAGGAAGCTCTTCGCCCCAGATGCGCACCAAATCTTTTTTCTTTACCTTTAACATTTGCAGTGCGAACCGAGTCAACTTTTACCTCAAACATAAGTTCCACCGCCTTTTTAATTTCGGGTTTACTGGCACTTTTCTGAACCCTAAATATATATGAATTATTTTCTTCGCCAGCCAACATAGCTTTTTCCGTAACCTTAGGCGCCAGCAAAACTCTCATTAAGCGTTCCTGATTCATTTAAAACTCTCCTCAAGCTTTTTCGCTGCCGACTCGGTAAACAACACATTTTCATATGCCATTAAACTTACCGGATCCAAAGCTGCTACGTCTGTCAGCCCAACATTAGGCAGATTGCGGGCTGACAAGTACAAATTCTTATCCAGTTCCTGGCTTACAATCAATACATTATCCAATTGCAAATTGGTAAGTTTTGCAGCAAAGTCCCTGGTCTTTGGCGCGTCCAGGGTAAAATCAGCTACTACTTTTAGCCTGTCGTTTCTAGCTAACTCCGATAAAATTGCCTGCATAGCGCCACGGTACATTTTACGGTTTAGCTTTTTGGCAAAGCTTCTGGGCTTGGCAGCAAAAGTTACGCCGCCGGAACGCCAGATCGGACTGCTTTTTGTTCCGGCCCGGGCTCGTCCGGTGCCTTTCTGCCGCCAGGGCTTGGCGCCACCGCCACGCACCTCACTCCGGCTTTTATTATTTTTGGATCCTTGACGACTGGCAGCCATATAACTTACCACCACCTGATGCACCAAAGATTCATTAAATTCCCTGGATAAGAAATCCCCTGATAATTTCAGTTTGGAGGCCGGTTTTCCTTTAGCAAAATCTATTACATCAAATTCCATAGCCTACTCCTGGTTTTTGGCCTTGACCGCTGGCTTTATGATTACATCCCCGCCCTTGCTGCCGGGAACTGCACCTTTTATAAGCAACAGGCCTTTATCGACATCTACCTCAACCAACTCAAGATTCTGAGTGGTTGCTTTGGCCGCCCCCATGTGGCCTGCCATTTTCTTACCCTTGAATACCCGACCCGGGGTTTGGCACTGACCGATAGAGCCTGGCGCCCGGTGCGAAATAGAGTTGCCGTGAGAATTGTCCTGGCCGCGGAAATTATGCCGTTTAATACCGCCCTGGAAACCAAAACCACGAGAGATCCCGGTTACATCCACTTTTTGTCCGGCCTCAAACATATTCATATCCAAAGCAGAGCTCAGTTCGTATTCACTATCGTCATTATCCAGCCGGAATTCACACAAAATTCTGCCGGCTTCAGTCTTGGCCTTAGAATAATGTCCGGTCAAAGGCTTACTCACCCGATTAGCTCGACGCTCACCGGTAGTTATCTGCAAAGCGGAGTAACCATCGGTTTCTTCAGTTTTAATCTGGGTTATGCGGTTTGGCTCCACCTCAATAACCGTCACCGCAGTGCTGTCACCTTCCTGGTTGAACACCCGGGTCATTCCTATTTTGCGTCCGACTAAACCAATTGCCATTTTAAATCCTTTTCTTAAGACAGCTTAATATGCACATCAACCCCGGCCGCCAGATCCAGCTTCATCAAGGCATCGACGGTCTTATCGGTTGGTTCCAGAATATCCATCATGCGCTTATGGGTTCTGATTTCATACTGATCACGCGCATCCTTATTAACATGCGGTGAAATCAATACGGTAAAACGCTCCTTTTTAGTGGGCAGCGGAATCGGCCCCACAATACGCGCCCCGGTGCGTTTGGCAGTCTGCACAATTTCCTTGGCCGACTGATCAATAAGCCGGTAATCAAACGCCTTAAGCTTTATACGGATTTTCTGTCCAGCCATCTTTTAATTACTCAATAATCTTAGAAACCACGCCAGAACCTACAGTGCGACCGCCCTCGCGAATCGCAAACCGTAAACCCTCGTCCATCGCTATCGGCGAGATTAACTCTACACTTACCTTCAAATTATCACCAGGCATCGCCATCTCCG
>Ga0209790_1000046_pt1 | contig 21240 bp, 22 predicted proteins | sample WorMetG1aBELIZE2_FD_187420 | JGI IMG/M metagenome (GOLD analysis project Ga0209790, IMG submission 187420) | Marine gutless worms symbiont microbial communities from Max Planck institute for Marine Microbiology, Germany - Inanidrilus... ... | reverse complement strand
CTTAAATTTTAGTAAAGGGACAAGCCCTTGACAAAAATTACGCGTAAGAAATCTGGTCGCCATGCAATGAATGGATTATTATGTTCGTGGCCTCAGAGCAAAAACAGGCTAAAACCTCTACTTTTTAGGGCAACTAAAAATGGGGGGATTACACTGGCAATAGGCTCTTTAATTTTAATGAGTATTGGCATAGTTGCCACCGGTTTTAGTACTGCCCCGCTAAATTTATATATTGCGACCATAATTATGTCAGTCGGCTTTCATTATTTGGAAACCATGCTGCAATCCATGCAGCTTTTATGGCTTAAAAAGGCCGAGGCGCCAATTATCATGGGTAAAGTTATATCAGTTAAAAATTTTGGCATGACTATTACTTTTGTGCTGGTTTATCTGTTTTTTCAGGTGTTTACCATTTCCTACCAACTGGCTTATGTAATTTTTGGCGGCATTGGGGTTGTGTTGGCAATGCTGGCAATTTATGGTTTTCAGAAATTTGCCGATGACAAGGCACAGCATAAGAAAATAATTCTTAAAAAACGCTATTGGTTATTCTATTTATTAACTTTTTTGGCCGGAGCCAGGCGCCAGATTTTTGTGGTATTTGCTGGCTTTCTTCTGGTTGAGAAATTTGGTTTTAAGGTGCAGGATATAGCTTTACTGCATTTTGTTAATGCTCTGGTAAGCATTTATTTTGCGCAGAAAATCGGCAAATTAATAGCCAGAATCGGCGAAAGGTTAAGTCTGATTTTAGAATACTTGGGATTAATAATCTTGTTTTGCGCCTATGGTCTGGTTCAATCCGGCGAGCTTGCGGTCGCCTTGTATATAATCGATCATATTTTATTTGCAATGGCGATTGCGATCAGAACTTATTTTCAGAAAATTGCCGATTCTGAAGATTTAACCTCAAGCGCCGGGGTGAGTTTTACTATTAACCATATTGCGGCGGTATTATTGCCGGCCGCCTTGGGTTTGGTATGGATAAATAATTACTCCCTGGTGTTTTTTATCGGTGCCGGCATCGCCGGTCTATCGCTGCTGGCAAGTTTATTAATCCCAAAAAATCCGGATTCGGTTAATTATCTGGTTCGTTTTAACCGGGCTTAATATGATAGTGTCTGTACTCGTTGATAGTGTCTGCACTCGTTCCCAAACTGAGTTTGGGAACGAGCAAATAATTATTCTCTAGTGTTTTTTATCCGGAAATTCCGGGGCCACAATACTGGAAATTCCGGGGCCACAATACTGAATTAACCTGTATTAATAAGCCTTTTTTGTGAAATTACTATAGCTTTGGTTTTATGCTGTAAGGCGTTTTATCCATAATTAAATCATTCCCCGTGATGATTTGGGCAATCAGTTTAGCAGAAGCCGGACCCAGTACCACGCCATTTCTAAAATGCCCGGCATTAATAAACATATTTTTAATCTCAGGGTGCCTGCCGATATAGGGAATGCCTTTAGGGGAACCGGGGCGCAGACCCGCCCAGTGTCGCTCTATAGGCATGGTAGAAAGCTCAGGCACCATAGTGGTTGCCAACTGGTTTAGTTTATCGCGCACCTTGCTTGAAGTGCTTTTATCAAACCCTGCTTGTTCTAAGGTGCTGCCGAACAGTACCCTGCCGTCTTTTCGCGGGATTAAATAATGCTGATCCATAATTGTGATTCTATTCAGGAAACCAGGCGGGGTTTTATACATTATCATCTGCCCACGGACCGGTGATACATTTACATTGGCCTTGTATTTATCCAGAATCTTACTGGTCCAGGCCCCACCTGCCACCAGAACTCTTTCAACTTTTATTTCGCCGTCTTTGGACTTTAGAGAAGTTATCTTGTTGTTTTTGACTTTAAGACCCAGTACCTCGGTTTGCTCAATAATCTCTACCTCATTTTGTAAAAGCCAGGTTTTTAGTGCCAGTAATAGCCTTGGGTTTCTTACTTGCGCCACCTTAGGCATCCATAAGGCCGTATGGTAGCTTTTCTTAAGTTTGGGCTCTAATTTTTGAATTTCAGCCTGGTCAGTTTCTGTTAAACGAACACCCCATTTACCAGCCCAGTTCCTGGCAGCAATTACATCTTCGACTTCTAATAATAAAAAACCAGAGACTATATATTCGGGATCAATCCCAGTGTTATCTTTTATATTTTTTGTAAGAAGCGGGTATTGTTTTTGGCCCCAGGCAGCAAGCTTTGTGACCGCAGATGGATAACGCCAGGGGTATAAAGGGGAAATGATGCCGCCACCGGCCCAGCTTGATTCACGGCCAATGCCACCACGCTCGATAAGCTGCACTTCAAGACCATATTGCCTTAAATAATATGCGCTTAACATACCGCTGATGCCGCCGCCGATTACGCTTACATCAGCTGGCGGCATTTTTTTTAAAGAATGTATCGTAAATTAAAACTACAGCGCCGATGCTGATCGCGCTGTCGGCAATATTAAATGCCGGAAAGCGGTATTTGCCGGCATACACATCAACAAAATCAATGACATAACCATATAAGGCCCGATCCAGTATGTTACCCAGGGCGCCACCCAGTATCAGACACAGGGCAATGGCGGTAAATTTTTCACCAGGTTTAAGACTTAAAATCCAGCGAATCAGAAAAATACTGATAACAACAGTTAAAACAAGTAAAAACCATTTTTGCCAGCCGCCCTGATCGGCCAGAAAGCCAAAAGCCGCGCCATAGTTATACACCAGGGTGAAATTTACAAACGGCAAGATATTAATACTTTCATGCAGATTTAATACATAATCAATATAGGACTTGCTTACCTGATCCAGCATCAGCACCAGCGCCGACAGCCAAAAATATTTATGCATATTTTCTGGTTTCGCCTGCGCCTACTATATTTTCCACGCAGCGACCACAAAGTTCAGGATGTTGTTGGTCTTGGCCCACATCTTGCCTATGGTGCCAGCAACGCACACATTTAGGAAAAGCAGAGGGCTGGGCCAGAATTTTGATTCCGGCAATTTCAGCATCCTTAGAGTCGGTTGGCGCATCGTCTAGCGAGGATACCTCGGCAGAGGAACTTATAAGAACAAATCTAAGCTCATCATCTAATTTTGTTAATAACTCAAGGTGTTTGGCATCGGCGTAAATTTTTATTTCCACATCTAAAGATGAACCTATTGCATCTGCATTGCGTAGATTTTCCAGCTGTTTACTGACCTCATTTCTGATTTTAAGAATTACCTCCCAGAATTCATCGTCCAGTTTCCGGTCAGTAATATCCGGAAAATCATTATAAAACTCGGTAAGGAAAATTGATTCTGTATCTGCGCCTGGCAGGTTTTTCCAGATTTCCTCGGCAGTAAACGAGATTATAGGTGCCAGCCATCTTGTCATGGCCTGAATAACATAATACATTGCACTTTGGGTTGAGCGCCGGGGTTTTGAATTTTCACCAGTAGTGTATTGCCTGTCCTTAATAACATCCAGATAAAAACTGCCTAGATCAATTGCGCAAAAATGATGAATTTTCTGCACCACGTTATGAAATTGATACGCATTAATGTCTTCGATAAGTTCTGTTTGCAGTTTCTGTGTGCGGCTGATAAGCCATTTGTCCAGTTCCAGCATTTCATCCACTGCGAGCATATTTTTTTCAGGATTAAAGCCGGTAAGATTAGCCAGTAAAAATCTTGCGGTATTACGAATTCTACGATAACTGTCAGCGGTGCGTTTGAGGATTTCATCCGAGACTGTCATTTCCCCCCGGTAATCGGTGGCAGCAACCCAGAGCCTTATAATATCCGCGCCTAACTGCTTAACCACTTTTTGCGGCGGTATGATATTACCCTCGGACTTGGACATTTTTTTACCCTTGGCATCCACGGTAAAGCCATGAGTCAGAACCTCTTTATATGGTGCCTTGTCAGCGATGGCGACCGAGGTTAAAAGTGAGGACTGAAACCAGCCGCGGTGTTGATCAGAACCTTCCAGATATAAATCGGCAGGTCTTACAAGCTCCTTACGTTTATCCAGCACACTAAAATGGGTAACTCCCGAGTCAAACCAGACATCCAGAGTATCAGGGGTTTTTGCATACTCTGCGGCCTCAGCACCTAAGATGTTTTCCGGCTCTAATTCAAACCAGGCGTCAATTCCGTCCTCTTCCACCAGTTTGGCTACTTTTTCAAAAATATTCTCAGTATCTGGATGCAGTTCGCCGGTTTGTTTATGCTGAAAAATAGTAATCGGTGTGCCCCAGGTGCGCTGTCTTGAGATACACCAATCGGGCCGGCCCTCCAGCATTTTCTCAATTCGGGCCTGACCCCAGTCTGGAATCCACTTCACCTGGGTTATTTCAGTTAAGGCTTTATCTCGTAAGTCTGCCTGATCCATATCGATAAACCACTGACTAGTGGCGCGAAAAATTATCGGACTTTTATGCCGCCAGCAGTGCGGATAACTATGATCAAGTTTTTTCACACAAAAAAGAGCATTGTGCTCTTTAAGCACCTCCAGCACGTGCGGATCTGCCTTGGGTGCAAATTCACCGGCAAAAAATTCAGTGTCGTCCTTGAACTTGCCGGCAGCATCTACCGGATTATCTATCGGTAATTTATATTGCACTCCCGCGATATAGTCTTCCTGACCATGACCGGGTGCGGTATGCACTGCCCCGGTACCGGCTTCCAGAGTTACATGGGTCCCCAAAATTACAGGTACTTGTCGCGTATAAAAAGGATGCTGCAGTTTAAGGTGCTCAAGCTTATGCCCTTGACACTCACCCATTTTTGTAAAATCATCAACAGCAAGACGTTTAAGCACATGTTCTGCCAATTCGGCTGCCAGCACCAGATATTTATCAAAAGTTTTAATCAGAAAGTAGTGGTAATCCGGGTTAAGAGCAACTGCCTGGTTGGCTGGTAAAGTCCAGGGAGTGGTAGTCCAGATGACTACATATGCATCTTTATCATCATCCAGCTCTGTCTGGAAAACTTTAGAAAGTTCTGTCTTTTCTACAAACTTAAAGCCGACGTCAATCGCAAAAGAGGTCTTATCTTTATATTCTACTTCGGCCTCGGCCAGAGCCGAACCGCAGTCTACGCACCAGTGCACCGGTTTATCACCAGTCTTTAAATGACCATTGGCGAATATTTGACCCAAAGCCCTGATGGTATCGGCCTCGGTTTTATAGTCCATGGTCAAATAGGGTTTTGACCAATCACCTAATACCCCCAAACGTATAAAATCCTGGCGCTGTTGGTCAACCTGGCGACTTGCATATTCACGCGCTTTATCCCGAAACTCACGCGGGCTTAATTTTGCTCCGGGTTTACCATATTTTTTCTCTACATTAAGTTCTATCGGCAGGCCATGACAGTCCCAGCCGGGGATGTAGGGCGCGTCAAACCCTAGCAGGGTTTTGGATTTTACTATCATATCCTTAAGGATTTTGTTTACCGCATGCCCGATATGGATATCACCGTTAGCATACGGCGGCCCGTCATGTAAAATAAATTTAGGTTTGCTTTTGCCGACTTTTCTTAGCTTGCCATACAGATTGATTTCATCCCAATATTGCAACAGTTCCGGCTCCCGGTTAGGTAAATTGCCGCGCATGGGAAAATCAGTCTGCGGCAGATTTAAGGTATCTTTGTAGTCGGCCATTATTTAAGCTGCAAAAGCTGTTAATTATAAATTAGCTCAGGACGTCTTAATAAATTTTTCACGGTAAAACTTAAGTTCCTGGATGGATTCTCTAACATCAGCCAGCGCGGTATGCGCTGATTCCTTTTTATGTTCGTCTAACAGCTCCGGCATCCAGCGCGCAGCCAGCTCTTTTAAGGTACTGACATCAAGGTTACGGTAATGAAAAAATTTGTATAGCTTAGGCATTTGCCGATATAAAAATCTTCGATCCTGACAGATGGAATTTCCACAGATTGGAGATTCACCTTCTTTCACATATTCTTTTAAAAATTCAAGAGTAAGATTTTCTGCTTTTGCAGCAGTTACTCCCTGTTTTTTTATTCTTTTTATAAGGCCAGATTCATTATGGGTTTTGGTGTTCCATTCATCCATGCTGTTAAGAATTTCCCAAGGTTGCTTGATTGCGAACACCGGGCCTTCTGCGAGAATCTGTAAGTTTTTATCTGTTACGATGGTAGCTATCTCTATAATATGGTCGTGGTCCGGATCAAGCCCGGTCATTTCCAGGTCAATCCAGATGAGGTTTTGGTTGTCTTGCTGCATCAAGGTATAAAAGTATAAAGTTTTAGGTTTGGTATAATTCTAATCGATTTTAACTAAGGTTTTTTTAATGAACGAGTTGAGCTGGATATTTTTATTAGCAGTTATTATTTATTTTATTTTAGAGCTTTATTTGGGCCGCAGGCATATTGTACATATAAAGTCTCATCGGGCTACAGTGCCGGATGAATTTAAGTCTGATATTGGCCTTGCAGAACATAAAAAAGCGGCGGACTATTCTATTGCCCGAAAAAAACTTGGCTTAATAGAGGCAGCCTATGGGGCAGTTTTGCTGCTTGTCTGGACTTTGGGCGGCGGATTTGAGTTATTTGATAAGTTATGGCGGACTCTGGAATTTAATCCTGTCTGGACTGGAATATTCTTTCTATTGAGTGTTTCTCTGGTCATGTCTTTGCTGGAATTACCATTTGCCTGGTACAGGACTTTTTCTTTGGAGGAAAAATTCGGCTTTAACAAAACCACAGTTAAGATATTTTTTACGGATTTAATCAAAAATGCTGTTTTGTCACTAATTATAGGGGTGCCCTTATTATGGGTGGTATTGTGGATGATGCAAAGTGCTGGCGGCAATTGGTGGTTTTACGTATGGCTGGTCTGGTTGGGATTTATGTTATTAATGCTTCTAATATATCCGACACTGATTGCGCCTTTATTTAATAAATTTAAACCGCTGACAGATGCTGAACTTAAAGCCAGGATTGACAGTCTACTGGAGCGTACCGGCTTTAAAACTAATGGGATTTTTGTAATGGACGGCTCCAAGCGCTCAGGCCATGGTAATGCTTATTTTACCGGTTTTGGCAAGTCCAAGCGGATAGTGTTTTTTGATACTTTACTAGAATCCTTAAATCCGGATGAGGTAGAAGCGGTGTTGGCGCATGAGCTTGGACATTTTAAACACAATCATATTAAAAAAGGTATATTGCTAACTGCCATCATGGCATTGGCCGGTTTGTGGGTTTTGGGGTTTTTAATTGATAAGGAATGGTTTTATCAGGGACTTGGTATGAGTACAAAATCCGACTATGCAGCCTTAGTTTTATTTTTTGCCGTGGTGCCGGTATTTATGTTTTTCATAACACCTGTTATGTCATGGTTTTCCCGTAAAAATGAATATGAGGCGGACAGTTTTGCCAGCAAGAATGCATCCGCTAATGATTTGATTACGGCGCTGGTTAAGATGTATAAAGATAATGCAAGTACTTTAACCCCGGATCCTTTACATTCTTTGGTATATGATTCACATCCGCCGGCACCGCTTAGAATAGCGCATATAAAGCAAGTTAGATAAATAACTGGAGATACAGATATGAAAAGTTTGATAAGCATAACCTTATTTTTACTAAGTATGAATTTTATCGCTCAGGTCAAGGCAGAGGATATCGAGGCGCATGCCGGTAAGGAACTGTTTAAGGAAAATTGCATGGGAAGCTGTCATAAGCATGATACGGACGAATTGTTATTGCGTGAGGACAGCATAGTCAAGGACCGTCAGGACCTGTCACGGGTGGTAAGTTTTTGTGTATCAAATATTGGGATTGAAATCTTCCCGGAAGACGAAAAATTAATAGCCGATTTTCTTAATAAGAAATTCTACAAATTTGAATAACTGGCCTAGGACCTTGTAAATAAAGCCATGGATTCCACATGCGCAGTCTGCGGGAACATGTCAATAACACAGGTCTTGGTGCAGTTATAGCCCAGTTGGTTAACCAGAATTTTGCCGTCCTGCGCTAAAGTTTCTGGGTTACATGAAATATAAAGAATTAATTCAGGTTTTATTTTACCAACAAACGGCAGGATTTCTTTTGCCCCGCTTCTGGGCGGATCCAGCACTACCTTGTTCCAACCGCCTTTTAGCGAACTAGTGGCAACAGCATCCATTTGTAAGTCTTGCGCGATAAAAGAAGCGTTTGTAATCTTGTTTATACTGGCGTTGTGTCGGGCTTTTTCCACCATATTTTTACTTAACTCTAGGCCTAAAACTTTGTGGACCCGCGTGGCGATTGGTAAGGAAAAATTACCGATACCACAGAATAAATCAAGAACCATGTCATTTTGGTTTAAATCAAGCAGTTCTAAGGCAAGATTAATCATTTTGCTATTAACCCCAAAATTAACCTGGGTAAAGTCCAATGGGTCAAATTCAAATCTAAGACCTTTAGCCTTATAGAAAAGCTGCACCTTGTGTGCCGCATTCAAAGGCTGAACCGAGTCCGGTCCCGCAGGCTGTAGATAAATTTTAAACTTGTGTTCTTTGCCAAAAACATCAAGCAAGTTTTTATCTTCTGTTTTTAGACTGCTAAGATTTCTAAAAACCAAAACGGTATTTTCCCTGGTAATAGCAGCCTCAATCTGGGCGATTTTATCGTTGGCTTCAAGTTTCTCTATCAACCGCCTAAGCTCAAGGATTTTACTTCCAAGCTTTGGGTGCAGGGTCTTACAGTGCTGCATGACTGTAATAAAATTACTGGTCTTTTCCCGAAATCCAACCAAAACCCCGCCTTTTTTAGGTACTTTTTTTACTCCGAGCCTGGCCTTGCGTCGATAGCCAAAAGGTTTGCCTTGTATCGGTGCTAAAATTTTTCCTGTTTCAATTTTAGCAATTTTGTTGAATTGATTTAGAAGCATTGATTGCTTCAATGCTATTTGTGCGGGGTAACTTAGATGTTGCAAAGAACAGCCACCGCAAATATTGAAAAATTCACATTCCTGCTCTACGCGTTTTTCACTGGGAATAAGTATTTTTTCAGTCAGGCCTTCGTCGTATCCTCTTTTAATCCGCCTATATCTGAATTCTACCGTCTCACCAACTAGTGCATTATTTATGAATACGATTTTGCCGGAAATTTTAGCGATTCCTCTTCCGTCATGGGTCAAGTCTGTAATTTCGGCGGAAAACGTCGCAGCCGGGATTTTTTTTCTACCCATTTTACTGGGGGTTTTCTACCACCACATCTCCCAGTGTAATTTCAGCTTGTTTAGGTTTATCTGGTTTCGCTTTAACCTCTACAGGCGGGGGCTGGACCGCAGGTTGTGGCAGAGGTTTCGGCATAGGGACATACACTACCGGCGCTTCTTTGGTTTGCCGAGTGCATGACACGCTTAATAGTATAATTAAAAAAATATAAAAAAATCTCATGGGTTTACATATTCATTACAATAAACGGTAGTTTATACAAATCAGGGCAAAATGTGTACGATTAAAGCCAGACTAGATAAGGTTCTAACCAGGATTCGCCAGGCGGAAATCCAATTTGAGCGTGCACCCAACTCGGTGAAGTTACTGGCGGTAAGTAAAACCAAACCATTGAGTGAAATTCAGGCAGCCATCAACTGCGGGCAATTGGAATTTGGTGAGAATTATCTGCAGGATGCCTTAAGTAAGATCAAAGCTCTTAATCACAATAAAGTTAAGTGGCATTTTATCGGCCATGTCCAAAGCAACAAAGCCAGGCAGGTAGCCGAGAATTTTAGCTGGGTGCATACTGTGGACAGCATTAAACTCGCAAGGAGGTTAAGTAGATTTGTCGCGGATGGTAAACCGGCACTTAATGTGTGCATTCAAATTAATATAAGCAATGAGAAGAATAAATCAGGTTGTAATATTGAATCAGCTTTGGAGCTGGCACAAGAAATAGAAAAATTAGAAAACTTAAATTTACGTGGTCTTATGGCTATTCCTATGCCTGAAACCGATTTTGCTGCACAACGTTCAGTATTTAGGGACTTAAACAGCATTTATCAGGATTTTAAAGCCAAAGGCATAAAACTTGATACCTTGTCGATAGGCATGTCGGCAGATTTGGAAGCGGCGATAGCAGAGGGGGCAACAATAGTTAGAGTTGGTACTGATATTTTTGGGCCGCGCTCATGAAGCCGGTAATTTTGTGTTTTGGAGGGCACGATCCTGGGGGCGGCGCCGGAGTTGCGGCCGATATTGAGGCAATATTTCAAACCGGGTCTAAGGCCATGCCGGTAATAACTGCTATTACTTCCCAAAACACCCAGGGAGTGTACGGGGTAAAACCGGTCTCTGCTAAGTGGATATTAAAACAGACTGAGCCGCTGTTGGCAGACTTTAAAATTTCAGCAATCAAGATCGGTATGTGTGCAACCAAGGATGCGATTAACGCCATAGAACAAGCAATAAAGCTTTTACCGGATTTGCCGATGGTTTTAGATCCGGTGGTCAAAAGTGGCAGTGGTGATGCTTTAGCAGATGAAGATCTAAGTGGTGAAATACGCAATAAATTGTTGCCGCTTACAAGTATTGTCACGCCTAATATGGCAGAACTTAGATACCTTAGTAAAACAGAAAAATTATTTGAGAAAATATATGATATTCAAAATCTGGGTTGTGAAAATCTTTTAGTTACTAATACCGATGAATCTAATGACAAAGCCAATATAGAACACTTGTTTTTTTTCGGCAGCCGACAACTAAGCTTCAACTACCCAAAACTTAACGGAATTTACCATGGTTCCGGCTGTACTCTAGCTGCCAGCCTTGCTTCTTTTTTAGCTCAGGGCAACTCAATGCAGGCTGCAGTAAAAATGGCGCTTGAATATACATGGCGCACTTTGGAACAATCCTCTGTTGCCGGTAACAGGCAAATGCTGCCAGAAAGGATGGTTTAGATGCGTGGACTTTATGTAATTACTGACCCTAAGCTTATATCTGCTACTAAGATTGTAGACTCAATTGCCGAAGCGATTACAGGTGGCGCGGCCATGGTGCAATATCGCAATAAGTCTGCATCTTATGAACAAAAATTACGGGAAGCTCAAGACCTGAGCACCCTGTGTCGTTCATTACAGGTACCGTTTATCGTTAACGATGAAATAGAACTTGCGCAAAAGGTAAAGGCTTCCGGTGTACACCTTGGTCAAACTGATGACAGTGTCTCTAAGGCGCGAAGTATTTTGGGAGCTGAGACTATTATTGGGATAAGCTGCCATAATAGTCTTGAGCTTGCGTTTAAAGCCCAAGCCGCCGGTGCCGACTATGTGGCCTTCGGTAGATTTTTTCCATCACAGACTAAACCGGAGGCATTGCCGGCTGGAATTGAGCTTCTTCTTGAAGCTAGAACCAGGCTTAAAATTCCAATCGTGGCGATCGGAGGCATCACCGCGGAAAATGCCGGGGGATTAATAACGGCCGGAGCAGATATGCTGGCAGTGATTCATGGCGTATTTGGCACCGAATCAATCATAAACTCTGCTAAACTTATCGCCAGGCAGTTTGACAGTTAAGGAAGTTCTTTATGTATAAAAATTCACATAGTTTATTTGCCAGGGCCCAGGAGTCAATTCCGGGCGGGGTTAATTCACCGGTCAGGGCGTTTAAAAGCGTAGGTGGAGAACCGGTATTTATTGAAAGGGCCGAAGGTGCTTATCTTTTTGATGCCGATTCTAACAAATATATTGACTATGTAGGTTCCTGGGGGCCGATGGTTTTAGGCCATGCACACCCTGAGGTAATTGAGGCGGTTAAAAAAGCAGCTGATCAAGGTTTAAGTTATGGAGCACCGACCGAACTTGAAACCCAAATGGCAGAAAAAGTAAAAAGCCTGATGCCAAGTATAGAACTGGTGCGGATGGTAAGTTCCGGTACTGAGGCTACCATGAGCGCAATAAGGCTGGCCCGTGGTTTTACCGGCCGTGACAAGATAGTCAAGTTTGAGGGTTGCTATCATGGTCATGCGGATTCTTTACTGGTCAAGGCAGGCTCCGGTGCTCTTACTTTAGGCGTGCCTACTTCCCCCGGGGTGCCCGAATCTTTGGCTGCGCACACACTTACCTTGAACTTTAACGATACACAACAAGTCAGCGAAATTTTAGAAAAAATCGGCAGCGAAGTAGCCTGCATTATTGTAGAACCGGTAGCTGGCAATATGAACTGTGTGCCGCCGGCTGAAGGATTTTTGCAAGCTTTGCGCAGTCTTGCAGATAAGCATGGGATAGTGCTTATTTTTGATGAAGTTATGACAGGTTTCAGGGTGGCTTTAGGCGGAGCTCAGGCTCTCTATGGAGTAAAACCTGACCTTACCACTCTGGGCAAGGTTATAGGCGGTGGTATGCCGGTCGGGGCTTTTGGTGGTAAGCGGGAGATTATGCAGCACTTATCACCTTTGGGCCCGGTGTATCAGGCCGGTACTTTATCCGGTAACCCGATCGCAATGGCGGCAGGCTTGAAAACTCTGGAACTTATTTCTGACAAAGGTTTTTTTACTGCTTTGGGTGCTAAAGTTGAAAGCTTAACTAAAGGTATAGTCGCGGCTGCAGCCAAAAGTGATATTGCCATGCAGGAAAATCATGTAGGCGGTATGTTTGGTTTGTTTTTTACCGAACAGAATCAGGTTAGTAATTTTGCCGAAGTCAGTAATTGTGATACTGACTTATTTAACATCTTTTTTCATAAAATGCTGGAGCTTGGAGTATATCTTGCGCCGTCTTCTTATGAAGCGGGTTTTGTTTCCGCCGCACATAGTTCGGAAGATATCGATAAAACCATAGAAGCGGCAGATGAGGTTTTCAAGACCTTAAATGCCTGACTTTCTGCAAAGTGCCCAAAGTTGGCTGCAAGGGCATGAAAATTTTCTGCTCTGGCTGGGAGTGGGTTCAAGCCTGATGTTGTTATTAAGCATTATAAGTATGCCTTGGATTGCGTCACAAATTCCAGAGGATTATTTTTTAGCGGAGAAAAGACACAGAGTTACATATGGCAACTGGTTGGTTTATCTGATTGTTATGATTATAAAAAATGCTATGGGCCTTATCTTTTTATTACTTGGAATATTCATGCTGTTCCTGCCAGGCCCCGGTCTTATCACCCTGATTGTCGGAATAGTCCTGTTGAATTTTCCGGGGAAGTTTAAACTTGAGCAATGGCTTATCAGTCGCCCCGGGGTCTTAAAAACTATCAATTGGCTAAGGAACAAACGCGGTAAGAACCCTTTACTAGTTGACCATCATTAAACAGAACTCCAGCATTTTGTATCAGACTTTAAAAATATTTATTTTTATTGTGATTTTGTCTTTATTGGGACTGCTTATTTATAAAGCACACAAAATCAACCACTACGCCAAGGCCAAGCAGGTTGTACAGTATGAGGTGTTTGCAGCACTTTCCACCAAAGGCAAGATGGAAAATATAGGCGACAGCCTGCTTAAATGGCTGGCAGGCAGGGTTCTTAAAGATAATAATCCAAGTGATGTTGACAGGCAGAAACTTGACTTAATCAAAAAGACACAATATAAAATTAAGCGCTTAAGTATAGATTTTGCGCTTGTGGCGACAATGGTTTTGGCGCTTAGTTTTTGGCTTAGGCTTAAAAAGGATGATTTAGCGCTAAGTATGTTGCTGATATCGGGTGTTTGTTTATGGGTTGGTCTTAGTATTCCAATCCTGACTATCGAGTCCAGCCAGGTGCTGCCGGTTTTGGGTAAAACCATATTTCAGTATGAGTCCAAGGGAATTTTAGGCTCAATAAAAAAATTATTTGCTAATGATAACTATTTTCTGGCATACCTTTTATTAGCCTTCAGTGTGCTTTTGCCTTTGGCTAAAACTCTATCATTGCTAGTTATAAGTCTTTTGAAAAAATTAAAGCATAAAGAAAAAATCGGTACGTGGTTTTCACATATGGGCAAATGGTCTATGACCGATGTGTTTGTGGTTGCAATCCTGGTAGTATTTTTTGCCTCCAGCAACGATTCTATTACTAAATCGGAACTCGAAAGCGGATTATATTTTTTTGCCTTTTATGTAATTTTATCGCTGGTTGCATCAGTAATAATCAGTTTAAATCCTCCGATACAAGGCAAGACCAAAAATAAAAAATAATATAATCGGGGCGAAGTAGGTGACCCAGCCCGGAACATAATACAAAACTCCCATTTGTTCTACTACCCGGCTTAGGATAAAAAATGCAAGGCTTACCATAATCCCGATAAACATTCTCTGACTTGCGCTTTTAAACCGGCTGGAGCCGAGCACAAAAGGAAAGGCCAAAAATAGCATGAGCATGGTTACAAACGGATAGCTCAAGCGCGACCAAAGAGCATAATCTACAGCACTGGTATCAAGTAAGTTTTTCTTAAGGTAGCCTCTTTGTTCCACTAAATCGGCACTTGATTGAATTTTTGGTGCAATTTGGGTTTGCTGGATTAGCTCCGGTGACATATCGGTTTTTAGCGAAATAATATTTTTAGAGTTCTCTTCAACTCCGCTTTGAGTAAATTTTAAAATTTTTGGTCCATGCAGGAACCAGTAACCCTCGTTATCAAGCATGGCATTGGGAGCGGCAATCATCTCCTTTAAAATATTTTTATCATAGCTGTAGTATTTAACGTCACTCATATTAGCAATTGAGTGCATGTTATTTATATGGAAAAAGTTATTTTGGTTTTTAAGCCAGATGCCATAACGAGTTTTTTGTAAGCCTATATTTTTATGTGCATTGTTGTATATGTTTAAAGCGTTGAGTTCTGATTTGGGTACGACTAATTCCGCTACCATAAGCATTAAAGCTATAGGAATTAAACCGGATAAAAGCACTGAAAATAAAATTTTATTTGCCGAAATCCCGGAGCTTCGAATTATCGTAAGTTCACTTTGATCGGCCAAACGCCCCAAGGCGAACACTGCGCCAATCATAAGTGCCAGCGGGAAAGTCCTGACAGTCCAGGTGGGAAGTTTAAGCATGATAAAAGCCACGGCAGTGCTGGCATCATAATCAGCAGTTAAATTGCTGAATTCATCAATTAGTAAAAATAACAGTATTACCGCAAGTAAAGTAATCAGCACCACCAAGGTTGCCAGAAAAACCTCTTTCGCCAGGTACCATCTTAAAATCCACATATTATTTTAAAGGTTTTAAGCTGCGCCAAATAGCCCAGACGGTAAAGCTAACTATTGTCACATGCACTGCCCCTAAACTTAAACTGCCGTAAATATTGCCAGCCTCAAGTTCTGACTTAAAGGTTTTGATAAGGCTTAAATATATAAAATAAATTACTACTCCCGGCAGCAGGCTGCTATATTTACTGCTTCTAGGGGTGTAAGAACTGAATGCTACACCCAACATCATTAAAACCACGCCCATTAGGGGGATAGATGTACGCCAAAGAATTTCTCCCAAATACCTTGGTTCCGGTAAATTTCGTATAAGCTCAATAGTTGGCATGCCTTCCACGTTCCGGCCTATGGTGCTGGTATCAGACTTGGCCAGTACAATGCCGTGGGACTTGTACTCAACGATACTTAATTCAAGATTATTGTTTTTACTGGTGTTGCGGGTGCCGTCATGTAAGGTTAAAACTGTATAACCATCTTCGGTTTTAATTTCACCGCTATCGGCCTTAAGTATATGCAGGGTTTTGTTGGACTTTATTTTTACAAACACGTTATGCATTATACCGTCCGGGTCTATGGTTTCAGCGTAAAGTACCCGGTTACCACCCGGCAGTTCATTAAATTTACCGGGCAAAATTCCCTCCAATACCCCGAGCTCGGCATCGGTTTTCTGGATTAAATTGCTTTGATGTTCAGCAAGCGGTGACACGAACAGGGACAAGAGGCCAAGCCCAATCCCAAGGCCCAAGGCTAGCTTTAGGACTATAAGGTAAATTTTGTCAAAGCCGATTCCGCTTGCCAGCAGTACCACCAGTTCCCGGTCCTGACTTAAGCGGCCGAAAACCAAAAGTGTGGCTAAGAACATGCCAAGCGGCACCAGCATAATAAGGTAAGACGGTAATTTAAGGCCTAAAATACTAAAGACCGAATTTGGAGATATTTTACCAGCAGCAGCCCAGGCTAAATATTTTGCCAGCTGGGTTGTGATAATAACAATTAATAGCACCAGAATTACCGCCAGGAAAACCGATAAGATTTCCCGATGCAAGGATTTATCAATTAGCCGCATCAGGTCTTGGGCAGGGTAACTCCGGTCTGCCCCTGGTACTTGCCAAGTTTATCAGCGTAGGATATTTCACACACCTCGTCCGATTCAAAAAACAGCATTTGCGCCACACCCTCATTAGCATAGATTTTGGCCGGCAGCGGTGTAGTGTTGGAAAACTCTAAAGTTACATGCCCCTGCCATTCTGGTTCCAGTGGAGTTACGTTTACAATTATGCCGCAGCGGGCATAGGTGGATTTACCGAGACACACTACCAGCACATTACGCGGAATACAAAAGTATTCTACGGTGCGCGCCAGCGCAAATGAGTTTGGCGGAATAATACACACATCGGAATCTATGCTGACAAATGATTTATCGTCAAAGTTTTTCGGGTCAACTATTGCCGAATTGATATTGGTAAAAATCTTAAACTCATTAGAACAACGTACATCGTAGCCATAGCTCGAAGTGCCATAAGATACTATTCTGCCGTTAGCGGCGGTTTTCACCTGGTTTGGGGCAAACGGCTCAATCATTTTGTGTTCCAGAGCCATTTCTTTAATCCATCGGTCGGATTTTATACTCATACTGTTTGTGGCCCATTAGGCTAAAATACGTAATTATATTTGCAATTTTAGCCATTAAGTAGATATTATCTTGGATTTTATAATCCAGACTAATTGGCAAAGTTTGGCAGTTGGCGCAAGATAGGATGAAAATCAAACAACTTATTACAAGATTTGGAATTTTACTGTTCTTTGGGCTGGGAATGCTTAACCCGGCAGGGGCGGAAAAAAGCCTGCTGGAAAATCTTTTAGAGTCTGATCCAAGCATGGAGGACGAGCCTTTACATGTGGATGAGGCTTTTAAATTTTCAAATCTGCCGCCAAAGGCTACTGAAATGCTTCTCAGATGGGATATAGCTGACAAGCATTACCTATACCGCCATACTTTTAAATTTGCCTTGGAAGATGATAAGGATATAAGCCTAGGCGAGGCAGTAATTCCCCCGGGTAAACCAAAAACCGATCAATTTTTCGGTGATATTGAGGTTTACTATAAAGGCCTTGATATAAGTCTGCCATTTAACCGTAAAACCGCTGCAGGAGTTAATACCACTTTAAAAGTTACCTATCAGGGTTGTGCCGAGCGTGGTATATGTTATCCGCCCGAGACCAAGAAAATTGCACTTAACCTGGCCCCAAGTGCTCCAAACACTGATAGTATCGTAACCGAAGCGGACAACGCATTAGAGCAGAAAGCCCAAAGTCAGACTGCCGATCGGCAGCTGTTGTCCGAACAGGAACAAATTGCCTTTGATATGCAAAACAAAGGCTTTTTGGGTACGATTTTATTTTTTCTTTTAGCTGGCATCGGCCTTGCCTTTACTCCGTGCGTATTTCCGATGATTCCGATTTTGTCCGGGATTATTGTAGGTCAGGGCGCAAAAATAACCGCGCGTAAGGCATTTATCATGTCTTTGGTCTATGTATTGTCAATGTCGGTGGTGTTTGCAGTGGCTGGGGTTATCGCAGGTTTCACCGGTGAAAGTGTCCAGGCTGCTTTGCAAAAGCCCTGGGTAATTGCATCCTTTAGTTTGATTTTTGTGGCGCTAGCCCTGTCCATGTTTGGGTTTTATGAATTACAGGTGCCCGCTTCAATCCAGGGAAAACTGGCAAATATCAGCAATAAACAAAAAAGCGGTTCACTGTTAGGCGTCGGCATTATGGGCGGTTTGTCGGCCTTGATTGTTGGGGCTTGTGTAACTCCGATTTTGATCGGTTCTATCTTGTACATAGGTAAAACCGGAGATGCAATTTTAGGCGGGATTTCACTTTTTGCTTTAGGTCTTGGCATGGGCTTGCCGTTAATCGTTATCGGTACCTTAGGCGGCAAACTCATGCCGCAAAAGGGCGGCTGGATGGATGTGGTCAAATATGTTTTTGGAGTTATGTTATTGGGACTTGCCGTCTGGTTAGCGGATCCGATTCTGGATAACAGGATCACTATTCTGCTGGTTGCGGTTTTGGTGATTGTTTCCGGAATTTACATGGGAGCATTTGAGCAGATTCCAGAAGGTCATAGCTCCTGGCATAAGCTCTGGAAAGGTTTAGGCCTAATCATGATAGTTTACGGGGTATTATTGATGATAGGCCTTGGCACTGGTCAGGGCAGTCTTATAAAGCCCCTTAAGGGATTGAGCTTAAGTCCTGCCACCGCCAAAACCGAGCATCTGGAATTTATCAAAATAAAAAGTTATGAGGATTTAGAAGACAAACTTGGCCTGGCGCAAAATTCCGGTCAGCCGGTGATGCTGGATTTTTATGCCGATTGGTGCGTGGCCTGTAAGGAAATGGAAGCTTTTACCTTCTCTGATCCTGGTGTACAAAAGACTTTGCAAGGCGTTATGCTGCTGCAGGCTGATGTTACGGCGAATGATGATATTGATAAAAACCTTATGAAAAAGTTAGGAATAATCGGTCCGCCGGCTATTTTGTTCTTTAATAAAGGCCAGGAAATCAAAGCTTATCGTTTGGTCGGCTTTAAAGCAGCTACAGAATTTTCCGCTCACGTTACCAAAGCCATACAATGAAAAACAAATCAATATTAATACTGTTCCTGACAGTATTTTTTATGCTTGCCGGGACTATGGTTTATTTAAATTTTGCCAATAAGCCAACCAAAATTATGACAAATAATATCGTTGGCACCAAACCTGAGATTGACTTTACTTTTCCGGGGCTTGACGGCAAACAACTAACTTTTACCGACTGGCGGGGTAAAATAGTCGTGCTTAATTTTTGGGCCACCTGGTGCCCTCCATGTTTGCGGGAAATTCCGCTGTTTAACAAGATGCAAAAAAAGTGGCAGGATATGGGGGTACAATTTGTTGGCCTGGCCCTGGACGAAAAGGAAAATGTGGAAGTTTTTATTGAACAAACCGCAGTAAACTACCCTATAATGCTCGGCGAATTTGGCTCCATGCAAATTGCCAAAGATCTGGGCAACCGGCTAAATGCTTTACCTTATACGGTAGTATTCGACCAAAGCGGCACAGTGGTAACTGTCAGGGCCGGTGAAGTAACTGAAACTATGCTGCAAAAAGTTATTAATCCTATTCTTTAATTTTTCGGCCAATTATTAATATGCGCTATAAAGGAATTAGAACTGATACCAAGCCCTGGTATAAACATTTCTGGCCCTGGTTTATTATCGGGATTATTGTTTGGACATTTATGTCGGGAGCCGGTATGCTGTATTTCGCCGGAAAGGATCCGTACAGCATGGTTGATGGTTTTAGTAAAATCGGCAAGGTTATAACCGAGGATAAGTCTAAAAGACAAAAGGCTGTCAGGCTCGGGATAAAAGGACTTATGAACAGGGAAGATGAACGTTTTACTCTTTTATTAACTCCGGCTGAGCATGCTAAGGATTATCAAAACCTGAAACTAATCTTGATTCACCCGACCATGAAAAAAATGGATAAAACTGTTAGTTTTCAGTTAGTGGACGGAAGGTTAATGACCGAGAAATTTCCCGGATTTCCAGATAGAACACAAATAAAAATAACTAACGAACTTGCCGGCTGGACTATAGCCGGTAGTCTTAAACCCGGTTTAGCAAACGAAGTTTTGCTTAAATAGCAAGTAAGGAATAAATTATATGTTAAAGATAGTTTACAAAGTTAAGAGGAGATGCAGATGAAAAAGCTATTTCTTAGCCTGCTGGTATTTGGTGTTTTTTGTATGAATCCAGTGTATGCAGAAGGAAAGCAATTGACTATCGCTGATACTGTGATAGTCAAAGAGGTTGCTGAAGGCGTTACGGCGCAGGATGTAATTGATGCCATGCTATCGAAAGCCACAGAACTTAATATGAAGTATGTAGGCAGTCTGGCGTTGTACAAAGAGCTTAGAAACCGTGGACTGGAGTCAGGGCATTTGGAGATTTTCCAGTTTTGTACTCCATCTGATGCCAGAAAAATGGTGGATGTTGATATGACATTTTCCGCTTATCTGCCCTGTCGAATTACCATGATCGAAAAGGATAAAAAACTTTATCTGACTATGATGGATCTTAATCTTCTGATTAATATGGCAAACTTAGATGAAACTATTCTAGGGATTGCCTATGAGGTACGCGATGCTTTAAATGCAATAATTGAAGCCGGAGCTACTGGAGAGTTTTAAGCCAAACTGCCTTAATGAGTCAAAAGCCTGCTTTTTGCCGGCTTATTCAATTATGGTTCTAACCAGCCTCCGGTTGCCTGCAGGGGAGATAAATCATTATCTTTATTTACCCATAATGCCAAGGCATATTTTTTAATCTCCGGTTTTTTATATTCTGGTAGTTTAAAGTTCCATCTGCCATTATCGGATTTAGCTGTCAAATGCTTTAAAACCACGAATTCCTAGGGCAAATTAGTTCCGGCGTTTTCACCACGGTGAATTTTGGTTTTTATCCCAAAACCAAGCAGTGCCACATTAAGCTGTAAATTCTTTTGCGGCTTGCTATATTCAGCCTGTATCTTGTTGTTAGTAAGATTTGCTTTGATTATACCGGCATCTGATGAACCGCTGGGTATAGAAGATAAAAACCTCCAGGCAGTCCATTGCTTACCGTTTAGCACAAATCCAGGGGTATAAACTGCGGTGGTTTTGCCCTGGGTATAGTAATCTCTTTGCCGCTTACTGTATTCGCTTCTTGCGTATACATCATGCCAGCCAAGATAGTCCCAATAATCGACGTGAAACGCCAGGGGTACCAAGTCCTGCCATAGGTTTTTGTTAGCTGTTAATTGGTTCAGCCATTTTTCTGCAGGCGGGCAGCTGCTGCAGCCTTGTGAGGTATATAATTCAATTAAGGTGGCCTTGGTGTTTTTACTCTTAAAATCCTGGGCAATAACTTGGGTGTTTAAAATTAATGTACTAAAAAGTAGAAAAAGTCTCATAAAAATAAATTTCTTACTTAAAGCTAAACCTACGAATAAAATACAAATAGAGACTTTTGCATAACACCTAAAAAATTTGCCGGCCAAACGGAGCCTTCAATTTTTTTGGCAAAATCCACAAAAATCTGTTCAATAATTGCCATA
>Ga0209790_1000045_pt1 | contig 21240 bp, 21 predicted proteins | sample WorMetG1aBELIZE2_FD_187420 | JGI IMG/M metagenome (GOLD analysis project Ga0209790, IMG submission 187420) | Marine gutless worms symbiont microbial communities from Max Planck institute for Marine Microbiology, Germany - Inanidrilus... ... | reverse complement strand
TAACAGGGCATCAGCTAAGCTATATTGGGATTGATTCTTCCAGGACATATTGTTCCTACACTTTGGTTAACTTGCGGGTAATTTTAACATTTGTCCATATTTGGAGGGGGAGTTATGCAAAGGTCTCTAAATGTAAGAATAATTTTAAGATTCCAGGCCGGAGAAAATTCTATCTCTAATATCCTCTACTGAACCGATGCCGTTAACTTTTACATATTTTACATTGCCGGTATCACTTTCTTTGCTATAAAAATCAATCAAAGGTTCGGTTTGATCATGATAGACTTTTAATCTGGCGCGTACGGTATCTTCCTGGTCATCGTCGCGCTGAATTAAATCTTCACCGGTTTCATCATCCTTGCCTTCAACCTTGGGCGGATTAAATACCACATGGTATGTTCTGCCTGATGCAAGATGTACCCGACGGCCACTCATACGTTTGATGATTTCTTCATCATCCACATCAATCTCGACCACGGCATCAACCGGCACTCCAGCTTCTTTTAGCGCTTCGGCCTGCGGAATTGTCCTTGGAAAGCCATCAAACAAATAACCGTTTTTACAGTCATCTTCCAAAATACGCTCTTTAACCATGCCCATAATGATGTCATCCGAAACCAGACCACCTTCATCCATAATTTTCTTGGCTGCTACTCCAAGCTCACTGCCGGACTTAACATGGGCTCTTAACATATCGCCGGTAGAAATCTGCGGAATATCGTATTTCCCGGTTATGTATTGTGCCTGGGTGCCTTTACCTGCCCCTGGTCCGCCTAACAAGATTATTCGCATTTGTCACTCCACTAAGGTTAAAAATGCGTAAATTATGCCCGTAAACCCTTTTGAATTCCAGTTGGAGTTTTTAATAGGTAAATCTTAAGTTTTTATAATCATTTTACAATTTGGGGCTACCGCCTAATTCAATAATTTAGCAGATAAAAAGAATTCCCTTATAGTACAGCATGTTTTTTCCCAATCTCTATATTGAAAACAAAAAAAGACTTAAAGCTTAATTTTATCCGGGTTATTTTTAATCACCTAATTGAGCCACAATCAAGACATACGACCAAGCTGCCCTCTAGTCTTTTCTCCGCCTAAAAAATTGCTAACCTATAATAAAATGGTAAAGCCATACAAAACTTTCCTTTTTAAAAACTTAACCAGGCCATCAATTTATGCAGCAAATCTTGGTTAAGGGTCTGAATATTTAGCTAGATTTTTTTAATGGAATTGGCGATTTGATGCTGGCAGAATTTATTGCTAATAAATCAGAGGTTCCATAAAAGAAAAAGCCCGGAAAATCAGGCTTTTTAACTGTGTTGGTTTTAGGATTTATTAATTACAGGTACCTTTATCACCACCTACCTTGCCAGTAAGTTTTAAAAAGGATTTAAACGGCCCCATCACCCCCATGGCCTCGAGTTTAGGCCCCTTAAACTTGAGTTTGCCGGAAGCCATAGCTCCCATGGGCCCGCAACCAAATGTTCCTTTACCCATACAAGTCCAATCCTTATCAGTGGCATGCATAATATAATCATGGCTGTAATTCATTTTTTTTCCATCGGGCTTGCCACCGTACACGCATGCCGCCTTGCCATTTTGTTCCTGGATAGTAAGTTGGATTTTATTGGCTGAGCTACATTTATCCCGGTAGATCTGGATAAGTTTATAACCGCGCCCACCATCATTTTTAATCCATTTATCGCCAAGGCCACTGGTTAGTTTTCCAGTAGAATTCCAGGTATTACAGGCTTTTTGCGCCCAGGTTGCATCCATAAATACGACTGCATTGGCACTAAATGACACACACAAACAACTTACAAATAAAACCAACTTTTGCATTATTGCTCCTAAACTAAATAATCTGATAAATCAGCTTTTATATAAAATCAATATTTCCAGTTAAAGGAAAGGCCAAATGCATCTGAATCAACCCTAATATCCGGAGCCGGAGTTCCAATGCCTGGGGGGGTCAATTTAACCCCATTGCCGTCCAAAGTTTTATCAAACGCTCTGACATAAGATCCGGTTATCGACATCTTAGGATTTATCTGATAGGTAAAACCCAGACTTACATGTTTCTCGGAAATTACCGGGGTTAGCGAATTGAAAAATGTATCATTGAAAGTACTGTTAGGCGCCGGATTCTCTCCATAGTTCAAACCTGCTCTTAAAGTAAGTTTAGGGCTATGTTTATACACCAATCCCAATCTGTACACAGTTTGGTCATCCCAGCCAAAACCGGTACTAGCGCCAAGCGGCGGATTAAATGGATTAGGTACAGCAATTGTTGGCGCGCCTAATGCCTGGGTATCGGAATAGAATACATGCGTAATGTCAAACAGCACATCTACCTTGTCTGAGGCTTTAAACGCTAAACCGATACCAGCCTTTGCCGGTATATCCAGTAAACCGCCTTCCGGAATAAGACCTTTATATTTATCAAAAGCACTCATGGAAATCTTGGTTTGATACATGGCTCCCAGAGAAAAACGGTCTGATATCTTGCCTATCCAGCCTAAACTTAAACCTATGCCATGTGAATTTGATTTACCATTATCGGTCACATTGCCCGGGCTGGCAGAAACAAATGGATTATCAAACCCGCCCAAACCCCTTGCCTCAAATCTTTGAAAAGCGAATATTGCGCTTATACCAAAAGAATGATTTTCCCCTACTTTTGATGAGAATGTTGGCTGGATAAATAATTGCTCAAGATTTATGTAGCTGGCTCCGCCCAGTATCGGATGCATCGCATAATCGGTGTTCTGACCGCCAGCACCGTAAGCCGCTACCCCAAATGATCTATCATTGCCCGCAGCGTCCTTACTTAGCATGCGGTTGAAACCAAATTCCGGAATATAAAATGTACTGGTGCCATTAGCATTATATGTTCCGCCGCCAAGAATTGCCGGCACATTATGTGTCATATCACCGTCAGGTCTGAAGATTTCTATCCCGGCATCAATTCAATTGCCTAAATGCACCCCGGCTGCCGGATTTATACCCATAGCTAAAGTATCCTGCGGATAAGCGATTCCTGCTCCGCCTACGGCTTTGGCGCTCTGACCAATACCAGTTGGCTGGTTACCGTTAGATGCCAGCACTGGTGTTGTTACGATAGCGCTGAGGGTAAAGGCCAAAATTTTCTTGTTTATAATTGGTTTCATGTTAAGTATCTCCTCTCAAAGTAGAATCTCCAGTAGATTCTATATTATTTATAGTGCATCACAAAATTCTAATATTCTTAATGAGAAACGTGCTGTATGAGTAGATGCTGATTTTTACCAAAATCCTGCATTTGACATTCTCAATTAAAAAACTTAAATCTAGAATGTGCCCTGTACCTTAAAAAGAATAATTCCAGCCGACTTCAAGATCCCACTGATCCATCTGTAAGCTGCCAGTCTGTGGGCCGGTGTTTACATTAGTGCCGCTGATGCTTTCATTAAGCGCATGGGTTAAGGCAAAATTAATCTTGGACTTTTCGCTTATCTTTTTGCTAAATCCAACACTGATATGATCGCGAATAACCGCGCCGGTGCCAATATATTAAACAGGCCTGCGCTTTCCGGAATGATCTGATCCAGGATATGACTGAAACCGGCACGTAAAGTCAAGGTCGGGCTATATTGCCATTGCACCCCTAGCTTTAACACGGTTGTATCATCCCAGCCAAAACCGATTGCATCCGGAGTCCCTAACAAAGTGCTGCCGGGTGTAAACAATACATTATGTTCATTAGAAAAGGCCGAGGCATCACTATAGCGTATATGCTGCGCGTCAAATGCCACCGTCACTTTTGGCGTGGCTTTATACGCAATACCTATGGTAAAGGTCTCCGGAATATCCAGCTCGCCACCATTTATCAAAAGACCTTTATATTTTTCAAAGCGGCTCATACTGATTTTGGTTCTATACGAAACGCCTAAACTTAATCTATCGCTTAATTGCGATAACCAGCCAAAGCTTGCGCCTACGCCGTGCGAATAATCACTGCCTTGATCGGTAAGGCTCCCCGGAGCATAGGAAAAAGACTTAAAGGGTCCTAAACCCTTGGCTTCCAAACGCTGATAAACCAAAACCGGAGCAAAGCCAAAGCTGTGTCTTTCATTTAATTTATGCGAAAACGGAATAAAAACCGCTATCTGTTCCCACACAAGACCAGTTGGTGAAGTTGCCATGCCGCCCGGGTTATTAAATGGTGCAAGTACCGCCTTGTTATATTCGGTATTCATGCCGCCGTTAGCGACAAAAGATATACCAATAGATGTGCTGTCATTAAGCTTGCGGTTGTAGGCAAATGCCGGAATCAAGAACAAATCATTATCACTCTTGGTGGTTCCAGGAGGGAAACCGGCAAACGGCGGTGACATCGCATTATTGTCCGCCGTATAACTTCTATCCGGGGAAAATAAACTAATACTGACGTCTAGCCCGCTGTCAAGATGTGCCAGGGTTGCCGGATTGTTATATCCGTTTAAGTAATCCAGCACCATAGCTACTCCGGCACCGGCCATTCCTTTACTGGGGGCGCCGGTGCCGTGTGGTATGTGGCCGTTAGTGGCTAGAGCCGGCAAGCTGACTGCTGCGCCCAGAGCAATCGCTAATATTGATTTTTGTAGTCCCATATAAGTATCTCCTCCTTTTATAAACAGTAAACTTGAAATCTCAAGTTCCTGGGATTATATAGGAGTTACCTAATACCACAAAACATTAATATTATTAATAACTTATGTTTTGTTTTATTTTAGATTCTAGAAATTATTAGACTAGAATTTAGTATGACTAAACAGATGGCTAAATTTTATTTTTGCCTTTTAATTGAAAACAAACACTCTTTAATTCCGTGCTTGGAAAGGCTGGAATGAGTTTGCTCAAAACCTTCCGCTAGTGAATAAAACCCAAGTTTATCGTGCTCCGGATTTTTTATTCTGGCATCCGTGGCAATTTTGTAACGGATACAATCATAATCGACGATAGAACAAATTAATGGTTTGGCTGGTATGTCTTTTTGCTTGGGAAATACCAGCAATATGTTAGTTTTCCAATGGCATAAAGGTTTTATAATATTAAACACTCTTTTTATCTGCCAACTTTCAAGAAAATTAAACTGATCCCAAAGAAAAATTGCATCATATTTTTTTACCCCGTAGTTTTTAATGGTTTTTTTTATTTTTTTTTCAAAATTTACAAATTTTTCTTCCAGCCCTATTTCTTCAAGCTGATCTTTGCTTTCCCAAGGCAGAATTTCTGCTTCCTGCAACTCCGAAAACAGGTTGACCACATCATATTTACAGGAAAAATTACCAAAAAAATCTACCGCCCCCTGTGTCAGTTTGCCAAAATCCAGAATATACTTTTTATTCTCCTGACTTAGGGTGGCTGATATTATCCCTGCCACCCTGGAGTGTGACACCATCTCCGACACATCTTCCGGCTCGACAGACCCTGGCGGCCTGTCTTTCTTAAAGAGCATAGAGATTAACGTTTAAGATTTACGGGCTTTGGGGAATTTGGTTTTGTCTCGGCTTTTGTCGGTGCAGGCTTGCTTTCCATATTGCTCATATCAATACCGCCTTGAAAATGACATCCATCATCCATCACCAATCTTGCTGTTACGATATTGGCCTTAACCTTGGCACTGGCTTTTAGGACAATTTTCTCTCTGGCTGTTAAGTCACCGTCAACCCTTCCTTCTACTGTAACGGTTTTAGCCTGAATCTTGCCCTTTACTTTACCGTTTTTTCCCACAGTTACTACATTATTATCGAGTATTATGGTTCCATCAAAATTACCCATCACCAGCAGATCTTCGTTACCTTTAATCTCGCCGGTAATTACCGCCTGGGTACCAATGGTTGATACTCCTCTTGCAGTTTTTTTATTAGTTGCCCCCTCAGGCTTAAGGTTAATTTCATCTGACTCTATATCACCGGTTTTTTTCCACATTAATTTTCTCCTCTTAATTGCATTTTGTTAATTGCCTGCCTTGCCAACTCATCCGCTCTTTCATTTTCCGGATGTCCGGCGTGGCCCTTTACCCAATAAAATTCCACCTGGTGTCGGTCACACAATTTATCTAACTTCTGCCATAGGTCAACGTTTAGCACCGCAGTTTTCTTGCTGGTCTTCCAGCCATTTTGTTTCCAGTTATTTATCCATTTGGTAATGCCGTCCATTACATATTTGGAGTCAGTAGTGACTTGTACCTCTGATTTAAGCTTAAGCGCCTTAATGCCCTCAATAACCGCCTGTAATTCCATCCGATTATTAGTTGTTATAGGTTCCGCGCCGCTTAATTCCTTAACGTGATTCTTATATCTTAAAACCACTCCCCAGCCTCCAGGTCCCGGATTACCACTGCATGCGCCATCTGTAAATATTTCCACCAAAGTTAGTATTAAATCCTGGACTTGCTACGCATCTTTAAATTATAGCAACAAAAGCTGACATAAGCCTAAAAATAAGTTAAGGTTAGCGCCTTTTTATTTGTGTGGGAATTACCATGAATGATAATTTAATAGCACCTTCCATTCTGTCCGCTGACTTTGCCCGTCTGGGTGAGGAGGTAGAAAATGTATTAAAAGCCGGGGCTGATATTGTGCATTTTGATGTAATGGACAACCATTATGTACCGAACCTTACAATCGGCCCTTTAGTGTGTGATGCTCTGCGCTCCCATGGGATAACTGCGCCGATTGATGTGCATCTTATGGTTAAACCGGTTGACCGCATAATACCTGACTTTGCCAAAGCCGGCGCTAGCTATATTACTTTTCATCCGGAGGCCAGTGAACATGTCGACCGCAGTTTACAGCTAATACGGGATGAGGGCTGTAAATCTGGCCTGGTATTTAACCCGGCAACACCACTTGAGGTACTGGAATATGTAATTGACAAGGTCGATATGATTTTACTTATGTCGGTTAACCCCGGTTTTGGCGGCCAAAGCTTTATTCCATCTGCCCTGGATAAGCTGCGTCAGGTAAGAAAAATGATTGATGACAGCGGCCACGATATACGATTGGAAATCGACGGCGGAGTCAAAGTAAATAATATAAAGGAAATTAAACAGGCAGGGGCTGACACTTTTGTAGCCGGCAGCGCTATTTTTGGCGCTGCGGAAGATAGTGATCCAAACCGCTACGATACCGTCATAAATGCAATGCGCGACGAGCTTGCCAAAGCCTAGCAGCTTGCACTTATTTCTACCAATGGTTGGGTTTGTGGGTACAGATTAATGCGCCCTAGAAACTATCTGAATTAATTTTGACCTGCAAACAACCTTAGACTGGGTAAAATTTATGCAAAGACCAGATCTTATATTAATTGATGTTGACGGCACTTTGGTTGACAGTGTGCCCGATCTTGCCTGGTCGGTCGATGCCACCATGCAGGAACTTTCTCTGCCGCCAAGAGGCGAAGCAGCAGTTCGTAACTGGGTGGGAAACGGTATTGAAAAGCTGGTGCATAGAGCTTTGACTAATGATCTTAACGGCATGGCTTCGACAACGCAATTTGAACCGGCTTTAGAAATATTCAAAAAACACTATGCCAAGAGCACCAGCAAACGCAGCTTTTTATATCCGGGAGTCCTGGAGGCTCTTAACTGGTTTGCCGAACAAAACTTTAACCTTGGCTGTGTTACCAATAAGGCCCAGGCCTTTACTGAACCTTTGCTGCAGGATCTTGGAATTTATGACAAATTCAAGATCATAGTTAGCGGCGATAGTCTGCCGGTTAAAAAACCGGACCCTGCGCCTTTACTACATGTGGCAGATTTTTTTAGTGTGAAACCGGAAAACTCCTTGATGATTGGGGACTCAATTTCCGATGTGAAAGCCTCGCGCGCTGCAGGATTTCAAATTGTATGCATGAGCTACGGCTACAATCATGGCGAGGATATCAGCCTGGCCAAACCGGATTTAGTGCTGGACAGAATGGATGAATTGATTACACTACTTACATAATATCTTTTAACTTTTTGTTTTTAGCATGCGAAACTTAAAAAACGTAAAAAATTGGCGATGGTGATTTTTAACACCAGAGCTTATTTTTATTGTTTTTTTAGAGTCAAACATGCAAATATCCGAATTCAAATCCCTTGTAGAGCAAGGTTATAAAAAGATCCCGCTAATTAAGCAGGTCCTGGCCGACCTTGACACTCCGGTATCAAGTTTCTTAAAGCTGGCTGATCTTCCTTATTCTTATTTACTGGAATCAGTTGACGGTGGTGAAAAATGGGGCCGTTATTCTATTATCGGCCTCGAAGCTAAAACCGTTATCAAGGTTTTTGGCAATAAAATAACTCTGCTTAACCATGGAGAAATTGTTAAAGAACAGGAAAGTGAAAATCCACTTAATTGGATAGAAAATTATCAAGCTGGCCTTAAAGTTGCGCCGATTAAAGACTTAGACATTTTTACCGGCGGGCTGGTCGGCTACTTTGGTTATGAAACCATAAAATATATTGAGCCCAGACTGGCAGAAAGCTCGAATCCTGACAGGCTAAATACCCCGGATATTCTTCTTATGCAGTCCGAAGAACTTTTGGTATTTGATAATTTAAAAGGCAGTATCAGTATCGTAGTACATGCTGATTCCGCCGCGGACGCAGCCTTTGATAAGGCTCAGGCCAGACTTGATGCCATAAGTCATAAACTAAGACAGCCACTAGGCATAAGCTCCAACCAGGAAGTCAGCCAAGAGACCGCAGAGGCTGATTTTGCCAGCGAATTTCCCAAGCAGGACTTTATTGCTGCAGTTAGAAAAATAAAAGACTATATTGTGGAAGGCGACGTTATGCAGGTGGTGCTTTCACAGCGCATGTCGCATAAGTTCAGCACCAAACCGGTTGATCTGTACCGGGCATTACGCAACTTAAATCCTTCGCCCTATATGTTTTATCTGAATCTGGATGATTTTGTGGTAGTAGGTTCCTCACCGGAAATTCTGGTTAAACTTGAAGACAATACTGTTACCGTACGGCCAATTGCCGGCACCAGAAAACGCGGCAAAAACCAAAAGGAAGATTTAGCATTGGAGCATGATCTATTGGCTGATCCCAAGGAACTTGCCGAACATCTTATGCTGATTGACCTGGGGCGCAACGATGTTGGCCGGATAAGCAAAATCGGTAGCGTTGCGCTTACGGAGAAAATGGCAATCGAGCGTTATTCGCATGTTATGCATATAGTTTCCAACGTGATAGGCAAGCTTGAAACCGGCAAATCTGTACTGGATGTTCTGGCTGCGACCTTTCCGGCCGGCACCGTAAGCGGCGCGCCTAAAATTCGCGCGATGGAAATTATTGAAGAGCTGGAACCGACAAAGCGTGGAGTTTATGCCGGAGCCGTGGGCTATTTGAGCTGGAACAATAACCTGGATACTGCGATTGCAATCCGTACCGCCATAATCAAGGATGAAACTTTATATATTCAGGCCGGAGCCGGAATAGTGCACGACTCAATTCCGGAAAAAGAATGGGAAGAAACCTTAAACAAGGGCCAGGCTATTTTAAAGGCCGCGGCTATGGTTCAAAGCGATTTTTCGGAGTAAGTTAAATGTTATTAATGATAGATAACTACGACTCTTTTACCTATAACCTGGTGCAGTATTTTGGTGAATTAAAACAGGAAGTAGTGGTTAAACGTAATGATAAACTCGGGATTTCAGATATACGCAAACTAAAACCTGAATACATCGTAATTTCTCCCGGCCCCTGCACTCCAAATGAGGCCGGGATTTCCCTAGAAGTGGTAAAAGAGTTTGCCGGTAAAATTCCAATTCTTGGCGTATGCTTAGGCCACCAGACTATCGCCCAGGCACTGGGCGGTAATATTATTCACGCTAACAGCATTATGCATGGCAAAACTTCCAAGATTCACCATAATAATAACGGTGTATTCAAAAGCTTACCCAATCCATTGGAGGCCACGCGTTATCACTCATTGGTAGTGGAAAAAGAGACATTACCTGAAATGTTAGAAATTACCGCCTGGACTGAAATCGGCCCTGATATGATAGATGAAATAATGGGTTTTAGGCATAAAAAATTCCGGCTGGAAGGAGTGCAATTTCACCCCGAATCCATAATGACCGAATATGGCCACACCATGCTGGAGAATTTTCTTAAAAGTTAAGATATAGGTATATCCGCATTAAACATTTTGTTATAAAGGGTGCTTTTAACAAGCAATTCTGAATGGGTGCCGCTGGCTTCTAGCACCCCTTCATTGAATAAGTAAATCATATCCACGTCCTTGATGGAGCTTAAACGGTGGGTAACTATTATTACAGTTCTGTTATCTTGAGTTTTTTTAAGAATATCTTTTATCTCCTGCTCCAGTATTTGATCCAAAGCCGAGGTTGCCTCATCTAGTATCAGAATAGGAGATTTTTTCAAAAGCGCCCTGGCTATGGCTATTCTCTGGCGCTGGCCACCGGAAAGCAATACTCCATCTGAACCGATATTGGTATTAAATTTATCCGGCAACTTCATTATAAAATCATAAGCTTTTGCCTGCTTGGCTGCCTGAACCACTTCCTCATGGGTAGCATTCTGTAAAGAACCATAAGCTATGTTGGCAAAGGCCGTATCATTAAACAGGCTTATATCCTGGCTTACATAAGAGATTTGCTGACGCAGGCTTTTTAAAGTGCATTTTTTTATATCAGAACCATCAATTTTTATTTGCCCGCTATCAGACTCGAATAGGCGCGGCATAAGCCTGATAAGGGTTGATTTACCGCTACCGGACTCACCAACCAGAGCTACGGTTTGCCCGGGATTTATAGTCAGTGATACATTTTTAAGGGCCAGGTTATCTTTTTCAGGATATTGGAAATTAACATTTTCAATTTCTATTTTTCCTTTAACGGCTTGAAGTTCAAGCTCTCCCGTATCTTGCTCATGCTCTTCATCCACCAAAGCAAATACACTTTCGGCCGCTGCCAGCCCTTTTTGCAATTTAACATTAACTTCCGTGATTCTTTTAATCGAAGGCCACATCATGGCAAGAGCGCCTAAAAATGATACGAATTCACCGGCGGACAGATTGTCCGCTTGCGACTGTAGCAGGGCAAAATAAATAATCATGGAGACTGCCAACGCGTTAAATAACTGAATTATCGATACACTGGCTGCCGAAGTGCTTACGGTTTTTACAAAAAACCGTCTGATAGAGTTGCTTACCTTTTTAAATCTTGATCTTTCGTAATCGTGCCCGGCGAAAATTTTCATTACCGCGCTGCCGTTTATCGCTTCCTCCAGAATATGGGTAATACGCCCCATGCTATCCTGGGTGCCATGACTTAGTTGGCGTAAACGCCGGCTGACAATTCTAATTAAAACCGCCACTATCGGCGCTACAATCAAGATAAATAAAGATAATTTCCAGCTGGTATAGATTAAAAATAACAGTAATCCTAAGATAGTTATGCTGTCTCGCACCAAAATCACCAAAACATCGGTTGAGGCTTCTGCCACCTGGCTTACATTATAAGTAAAGCGGGAAATTAGATTTCCAGTGCGTTCCCGGTTAAAAAATTTAGCTGGCAGTAAAGTAAGCTTGTAAAACATTTCATTTCTAAGGTCCATAACAACTTTTTGTGACACCCAGCTCATCAGATATTGCCCACAAAAATGTAATATTCCGCGCACTATAAATAAAATGACAATGGCAAGAGGTATCTGATACAGGGGCCGGGCATTTACCTTGGAAAAATTCCCATCCATCAAAGGCTGCATTAAATACGGTAAAATAGGCTCGGTCAGAGCAAACAGAACAATAAAACCGATAGCGCCGCTAAAACCTGTCATGTAAGGTTTTAAATAAGTAAGTAGCCTAAGATAAAGTTGCTTGCCGGTCATGGTATAAGCCTATCATAGCTATCTTTAGGTGCAGGTTTAAAAATATTATGAACCCAGAAATACTGCTCTGGTACCTGTCTTACTTCTTTCTCTACCCAGTTCATCATGGTTTGGGCATCTTGCTTTGGATTGTCGCCGAAATTTTTAAATGCCGGATATATAGTAATCCTATATGTACTTTTCTCACGTCGAATACTTAATGGCAAAACTTGGATCTTGGAGGTCCTAGCAATTCTAGAAGCAGCAGTGGTTACCGCAGTTTTTTGCCCAAAAAAATCGACAAAAGTCCAATTACCGCGGGTTGAATGCTGATCCGAAGCATACAACACTTTTTTATGCTGCTTTAAATGCTTTAACAAAGTGCGTAAATCTTCGCTGCCTATTATGCTTTGTAAAAATTTACGTCTGCCCTTTTCCATTTTGTGATTAAATTTAGAATTATTTTGCTTGCGGTAAACTGCGCTTAACGGGGTAAAAAGCGCTAGTAATATTCCACCAATCTCCAGCGAAGTAGTATGAAAAAACATCAATAATGCGCCTTTATCATCCGGTAAATTATCAAGACCCTGCACCTTAGCCAGAGGCTTTAGGTTTTCACCATTTGAGTTCCAGATATAAAGTGATTCCACAAGTCCCATGCCCAGGGATCTAAAATGCTTCAGGGCCAGACTTTTTATTTGCTCCGGTGAAAAATCCGGAAATGCTTTTTCCAGATTTTTTAATACTATCTGCCGTTTATCCCGTGCCAGGATAAAACTGATTTCACCTAACCTCCTGCCAGCCCATAAAAAAAATCTAAACGGCAGTAAATACGCTAAAACTTTAAACATCAGTAGTGGTTTCCAGTTGATTAGCTATTTTTTACTACCAGAATTTTTACCAATAAACTTCGCGAGTAAAAATACCCCGCCCACTACCACAATTAACAACAAGATAAAGCCTAGCACCAACTCCAAAGGGCTCATGTCAAATCTCTGTCCAGGGATAAATCAAGTGGAGGTTCAGGGGTAAAACCGTTTTTGGTATAGTCGGCTGTCACAGTGGTATATATACCACCACGCACATTGAATTTTGCCTGTAAGCGCATGAATTTAGGGCAAATAGCCTTTACTAAATCATCCAGAATCTGATTGGTTACCGCCTCATGAAACGCCCCCTGCTCTCTAAAAGCCCACACATATAGCTTCAACGATTTCAACTCAACGCAGAGCTTGTCCGGGATATACTCAAAGTCCAGAGTAGCAAAGTCTGGCTGGCCGGTTTTTGGACACAAACAGGTAAATTCCAGCACAGTGATTTTAATCACATAATCCCGTTTTACTGCAGGATTTTCGAAAGTTTCCAGCTGTTTGGTTGGCTTGCTTGGCATCGTATAAATTTACAAGTTTTGCAAAAGCAAATACTTTACACTATAGGGCTTTTATTATCAGCAATATTTAAAAAAACATGCGGCTTAAATCATTAAAGCTTTCGGGTTTTAAGTCATTTGTAGATTCGACCAAATTCAGTTTCCCGACAAATTTATCCGGGATAGTCGGGCCGAATGGCTGCGGCAAGTCCAATACTATTGATGCAGTGCGCTGGGTTATGGGTGAGCGCTCAGCCAAACATCTGCGCGGCGATTCTATGTCGGATGTTATTTTTAACGGCGCTAAAACCCGTAAACCAGTAGGCCAGGCCAGCGTCGAACTAATATTTGACAATAGCAGTGGCCGCATACAGGGCCAGTATGCGGCATATAATGAAATATCCGTAAGGCGCGCAGTCAGCCGTGAGGGCATCTCCAATTATTATCTTAATGGCAGCAAATGCCGCCGACGCGATATTATGGATTTATTTCTCGGTACCGGTTTGGGACCCAGAAGCTATGCGATTATCGAACAAGGCATGATTTCGCGCCTGGTCGAAGCCAGACCCGATGATCTAAGAGGTATGATTGAAGAAGCGGCCGGCATCTCCAAATATAAAGAAAGGCGGCGCGATACCGAAAACCGTATCCGCCATACCAAGGAAAATTTAAGCCGGATTATTGATCTTAGAGATGAGATAGAAAAACTTATCAAACGTCTGAAACGCCAGGTAAAAGCTGCTAAAAAGTATAAGGCATTTAAAAAAGAAGAACGTATTTTAAAGGCTGAAATCCTAAGTCTTAAATGGCAGGAGCAATCGCAAAAACACCAGGAATGGCAGGGAAAGATAAAAAACGAGGAAGTCGCGCTGGAGGCAGAATTAGCCAAACTACAAACCATATCCACTCAGCTTGAGAAGACTAATCAAAAGCTTATAACGGCGAATGATAATCTAGCAAAAATTCAGGCGGAAAACTATCAGGTTAACTCCGAGATAAGCGCTACCGAACAGACCCTTAAATCCAGCAAGGAACGGTTGAACCAGCTGCAAGAAGACCTGGATACTTTACTTAATAAAATTCAAAAAGATCAAACGGATCGACAAAATGATGCTGAAACCGCCACCGAGCTGGCAGCATGGTTAAAATCCAATAGCGAAAAACTAAGCACACTGTCTCAGGAATACCAGAGAACCGATAAAATCAAAACCGAGGCCGAAAACAAATGGAATGACTGGCAGAATATCTGGGGGCAATTACAGCAGGATGTCTTAAAGTCCGAACAAAAAACCGGCTTTGTAAAAGCCAAAATTGAACAACTGGAAACCCAGCAGACTCAGCTTAATTTACGTAAACAAAAAATAAATACGGAAATTTCAAATTTACCACAGGCAGAGGAAGCTGATGAAAGCCTGGTAGAAAAAATAGCAATTGCCCGGGAAGAATTAACAGAATCGAATACTTTAAAAAATAAGCTTATTAAGAATCTTAAAACCGCCCGCGACACAACCCATAAACTTAATAATGAGGTCGATAATCTAAAACAAAACAAACAACAAACCACCGGTCGGATTGAATCGTTAAAAACCCTTAAACAAAATGCCCTGGGTAAAAATGACAATTTGTTGAATACCTGGCTGGAAGCAAGCAAGCTTACAGATTCTGACCGCTTGTATGAACGGATAAAAATCAAGCCCGGATGGGAACATGCAGCCCAGATTTGTCTTACAGATTTTATTAACGGCATTTGCGTTAATGACGATAAAGAACTTTTGAATTCTCTGGCCCAGGCTAATGATTTTAATGCCAGCATCCTCGATTTTAATAAAGCGCCAAGTAAACATGAAAAACTTGGCCCAAGCCTGGATGAGGTAATAGAAAGTCAGATTGACTTAAGAATGTTCTCACATATTTATATAGCAGAAACTGATACTGAGGCCAACGCATTACGCCCTAAACTTAAAAGCGGCGAATCGGTAATAAGCAAAGATGGTTTATGGCTTGGAGCCAACTGGATTCGCAAGGTTGATTTGCATCACGCCGAACACAACATACTTAATATTGAACATGAATTAAACCAGCAAGAGAGCCGGTTAAGTCAACTTGATTCCGGGCTTTTTGACCTGCTTAAACAACTTGACAAGGCCAGAACCAACCAGGAGCAAACCGAAGCGGAACTTGATGCGCTGCATGAAAAAGTAAATACCGCCCAGCGTAAACTGGCCGGATTAGAAGCTGACAAAACTGCCTTAGACACTAAAAATCAACATATTAAAACCAGGCGCAAGCAACTTGCTGCAGAAATTAAGGAAATTGAGCAAATAATCCTGAGCACCGAAAAAGATATCGGTGAAGGCAGGCAGGAACTTAATTCAGCATTAAACCTTATGCACCAGTTTGCCGATGAAAAGTTAGAGCTGGAACCGCAAAAGGATTCTCTGCACGGATTGTTTATACAGACCAGACAGGATGCAGATACCGCCCATAACAGCTATCACAATTTAGCAGTTGAATTTGAATCCAAGCAATCCCGCCTGGATGAGATCAACCACCATATCAACCGCAGTAAAAACCAGTATGCTGAGGAGAAAGCCCAGGAAAATACTCTTAGAAAAAGGATTGAGGATTCTAAAGCTCCGATTAACGAGATGGAGCAAAAACTCAAAAACCTTCTGCAATCCCAGCTTGAGCTGGATAAAAAACTAAGCAACGCCCGCTCTGAGGCTAATGAAATAGAGTATGCAAGACACCAAGAAGAAGATAGCCAAAGACAAATCGAAAATAAAATTCAACAAAGCCGTAATAAATTGGAGAACCTGCGCCTCCAGGCCCAAGAATCTAACGTACGTGCCGCCACCCTGTCTGAACAATTACAGGGCAAAAATCTACAGCCGGAGCAATACTTAGAAAATCTGCCGCAAGATGCTAGCATTAACGGCTGGCAGGAAAAGATATCCGCACTAGAACGTAAAATTGAGCGTTTGGGAGCTATTAATCTTGCGGCGGTGGATGAATATAAAACTGAATCCGAACGCAAGACTTACATAGATAAGCAACATGCGGATTTAACTGAGGCTCTGGATACTCTGGAGTCGGCAATTGGCAAAATTGACCAGGAAACCAAAAGCAGATTTAATGAAACTTTTGATGTTATAAATCAGGGTTTACAGAAAAATTTTCCTATTTTATTCGGTGGTGGCAGGTCCTATTTGGAACTAACATCTGATGACCTGTTGGAAGCCGGGGTGAATGTAATGGCCCAGCCGCCCGGCAAACGTAACAGCACCATTCATTTGCTCTCTGGCGGTGAAAAGGCTCTGACTGCAGTAGCTTTGGTATTTGCGATATTCGAGCTTAATCCAGCGCCATTTTGCATGTTGGATGAGGTTGATGCGCCGCTGGATGATGCTAATGTCGAGAGATTCTGCCAAATGGTAAAAGAGATGTCAGAACGAATCCAGTTTATAATAGTCACTCATAATAAAATAACTATGGAACTTGCCAATCAACTTACGGGAGTTACGATGCAAGAAGCCGGGGTATCAAGAATGGTAACGGTAAATCTGGATGAAGCCGCAAAAATGGTTGAGGAATAATGCAGACTCTACATATAGCGCTCATAGTCATAGGTTTAGTAATACTGGGCCTTATAATCTTTTTAGAAATTAACCGGCGTAAACTGCAAAAAGAAGAACGCTCCTGGATGGACATTAAAAATGAAACAAGCGGCGACCCATTGGATAGTAATGAGGACGAAGATTTAACAGATGAGGAAATAATATACCCGGCAGAGGAAGAACTATATTTAGAGACCGAAGATCCCGAGCAGCCGGACTATAAACCGGAACCCGAAGCCACAGAAGAACCTGCCGAAGAAACATTTATAAATGAAACAACATCTGAAGTTGAATCTGCTAGCGAACCGGTAGAAACTTTAGACAGTGAAAGTGAGCAGACTATAAAAGCTGATACCGTAGAGGGCCAACAGGTATTTGATTTTGTAGAGGACAATCAAGTCCAGGCTAATCAAGATGAACAGGCGCCAATTAAAACGGCACCACTTACAGAAGATGATAGTTTTAAGTCTAAATATTCTGAAGTTTATGTATTGACGGTAATGGCCAAAGAAGATGATTATTTTGAAGGAGCAGATTTATTGCGTGAATTTACTGCTTTAAATCTTAAGTTTGGCCAGGATAACTTATATCACAGACCTATGCCCGGCCGCAGTGATATTAATCTTTTCAGTATCGCCAACATTATGCAGCCCGGTGATTTTGAACCGAAAAAAATGCTGGATTTTAAAACCAAAGGCTTGCTGCTTTTCCTGCCTTTGCCGGGAAAACTGGAGCCAGTACAGGCCTTTGATCAATTTTATGATGCAGCCGACGCCCTGGCGGTAACTCTGGACGGACTAATCTGTGACGAACACCGTAATGCCCTTAGCCAGCACCGCCTGGAACAACTGCGCGACAAAATAAGACATCTTGAGCTTAAACTGGAATTAGAACGTAAAAAAGCCGGTAAATCCTGACCAAAACTTATGATGGCTTCCGGCAGCAGGATAAAAGAACTAACCGAGCTTATTAACAAACACGATTATGCCTACTATGTACTGGATCAGCCTGTTATCTCAGATGCCGAATACGATAGTTTATTCAGGGAACTAAAACGGCTAGAACTAGAATATCCGAAACTTAAACAGCCTGATTCTCCAACCTCCAGAGTTGGCGGCAAGGCGGTTAGCGGTTTTAGCGAAGTAAAACATACTATCCCAATGTTGTCGTTAGATAATGTGTTCGCATTTGAGGGATTTTTTGATTTTTATAGAAAAATACAGGAAAAATACTCAAAACGCATTGACTTTAGTGCCGAGCCTAAACTAGACGGGTTGGCAATCAGCCTTACTTATATAAACGGAATTTTGACCCGGGCCGCCACCCGTGGTGACGGTGATGCCGGCGAGGATGTAATCAGCAATATAAGAACCATAAACTCCATACCACTTAAACTATTTAGCAGTTCCTATCCGCCAAGGCTCGAGGTACGCGGGGAGATTTATATGGATAAAAAAGACTTTAGAACCTTAAATCGGCAAAGGCGGCTTACAGAAGAAAATTTGTTTGCTAACCCAAGAAATGCCGCCGCTGGCAGCTTACGCCAGCTTGACCCTGCTGTCACCGCTCAAAGGCCGCTTAAATTTATGGCTTATGCTGTAGCTAATTTTAAGGATTTAGGCGTTGCCGATTACTATTTAGCCATACAAAAACTAAAATACTTTGGGTTCCCTGTCAACAAGGAGCTTAAGCTAATTAATTCAGAGTCCAAAGCCGAAAAATATTTTAATGCTATTTTGCATAAACGCGATTCTTTGCCAATGGAGATTGACGGTGTAGTTTATAAAATAAACAACTTCAGGATCCAGGAAGAGTTAGGGGCAACTGCCAGAGCTCCACGCTGGGCTATTGCCTGGAAATTTCCGGCAGAAGAAACCACAACCCTGGTAAACTCGATTGAAGTGCAAGTCGGGCGCACCGGAATTTTAACTCCGGTGGCCAAACTAAAACCGGTGGAGGTTGGCGGAGTAACCGTATCCAACGCCACCTTACATAATGTTGATGAAGTAATACGCAAAGATATCCGCATGGGTGACACGGTAGTAGTGCGCCGCGCCGGTGATGTGATACCGGAAGTTGTAAGATATGTGCCTGAGCTAAGGCCTGAAAATGCCAGGGTTTTCAGAATGCCGGACAAATGCCCGGTTTGCGGAGCTCAGGCCGTAAAAGACCCAGACAAAGCTGCGGTGCGCTGTAGCAACACCCTGGGCTGTCCCGCGCAAATAAAGCAGTCCATATGGCATTTTGCCTCCAGAAAAGCCATGCAGATTGACGGACTAGGCCGAAAACTTATCTCGCTTTTGGTAGAATCCGGGCTTATTAAAAATTCTGCTGATCTCTATAAATTAACTGAGCCAGAGCTTAGCATATTACCGAGGCTGGCGAAAAAATCCGCACAAAACTTAATTACCGCTATAGATAAAAGTAAGAACATTGAATTGGCTCGATTTCTATATGCATTGGGAATACCCGAAGTGGGCGAACAAACCGCTAAGAGTTTAAGTCAGCATTTTAACTATGAGCTTGAGAATATTAAAAATGCCTCGATTGAAGATTTGACTGCGGTTGCGGATGTCGGAAAAGTGGTTGCAAAGAATATCAACACTTTTTTCACTGAGAAACATAATCTAAAAATACTCAATGCCTTGTTAGCCTACGGCATACACTTTATTCGGCCGGCAAGTACCAGTACCTCTCTGCCTCTTGCCGGAAATACTTACGTATTGACCGGCAGCTTAGATTCGATGTCTCGCGCCGAGGCCAAAGCCAAACTTGAAAACTTAGGGGCTAAAGTAAGCTCTAGCGTATCAGGTAAAACCACCGCGGTAATCGCCGGCGACAAGGCCGGCAGCAAACTTGCCAAAGCCCATGAACTTAATATTCAGGTTTTACCAGAAGATGAACTTATAAAATTACTTAAGTAATTACCATAACCCGCTTACTGCCTGAATTTTTTAAAATTCTAATCATCCAGAATAAAAGTGACTTTCAGGGTAACCCGATATTCAAAAACTTTATTGTCCTTAACCTGCACCTGCTGGTTCGCCACCCAGGCGCTTTTAACATTTTTTAAAGTTTTACCGGCCCGGTCAATACCATTATCGATTGCATCATCAAAACTTTTACTGGATGAAGCAATAATTTCTGTAACTTTTGCAACTGTCATAATTTAATCCTCCATAAAATAAACATATCTACTAATATTAAGCTGAGCTTTGTTCCCCGGCTCGTAAATTTCGGGTAATCCACATTAGAACCAATAATATCACCAATAATAAACCGGTGCCCATTAATAAGGCATAATCCTCCAGTTGCAATAACGAATACAAAATAATGTACAAAGCAGTTAATAACACCAAAACTGCGAGCGCCTGACCAGCTTTTCTGCTGCTAAAATATGCATAGACACTGATTGACAGTACGGTTATGGCTGCCGCAACAAGGTAGGCCGATAAAAATGCTATATGTTCTGATAAAGCCAGTAAAGTTAAGAAGAACATTGCCAGCGACAAGCCAATCAGAGCATACTGCACATAATGCAAACGGCTATTATTGGTAAGCTCAAAGATTAAAAATGTAAGAAAGGTAAGCGCGATAAATAAAATACCGTACTTGACTGCCCGGTTTACCATCGAGTATAAAAACACCGGCTCATACAGATCTACTCCGGTAAGTAATGAATTTAGATTATAGGCTTTATCCTCAGCAATCCAGCTCTGGGGAAAGTTGCGTGCCAGGGAAGGAATTACCCAACTGGCATCAAAGCCATTTTCAGTTATGTTGCGCTCAGTCGGCAGTATATCACCCTGAAAACTTGGATGGGGCCAGGCAGATTTGATATCAACCTGGGTAGTTTCGCCAAATGCGCTGAATCGTATGTTGGAACTGCCCTTGGTGGTAAAACCAAACTCAAAGTCATATTGATTTTTACTTGCAGACAAAAAGACTTTGGCATGAAATCCTGAATTTATTCCACCAAGTTCAAGCCTTACTCCAGGGGCAAAAGTATATTGATTTGCATTAAAGTTAAAGTCTGCAACATTATTAATCGCCTTGGTGTCACTCAAACCTACCATCACAAACGCCTTGTCATAGCGTACTTCATGTAAATTATCGGTGAACTTTTCTATATCCGGAATAATAAATTCGCCTTTTACTTTTATCTTGGCCTCATAAACCAAAGACTTGTAAATGCTGCGATACCGATAATGCTCGGCCATTTCAATTTCTTTATTTAGTGCTTTCGGCAGAATGACCAGATTTTTATTTATATGAGACCTTTGCATAACTCCCCCTCCAAATATGGACAAATGTTAAAATTACCCGCAAGTTAACCAAAGTGTAGGAACAATATGTCCTGGAAGAATCAATCCCAATATAGCTTAGCTGATGCCCTGTTA
>Ga0209790_1000042_pt1 | contig 21470 bp, 20 predicted proteins | sample WorMetG1aBELIZE2_FD_187420 | JGI IMG/M metagenome (GOLD analysis project Ga0209790, IMG submission 187420) | Marine gutless worms symbiont microbial communities from Max Planck institute for Marine Microbiology, Germany - Inanidrilus... ... | reverse complement strand
TAATATTCTGGTATAACTGTCATGTAAGTTGCTCATATCATTCCGTTTTTTGGTCAAAACATAATGATACTCTTTGAGCTTTTGTGAGCAACTTACTTTTATAACTTTTTTATAATGCACCACGGGTTTAAATTAGGTCCTGTCTATCATGCTGCCGCTAAACTAAAAATGCAAATTTCCCGAATAGCCCCTAATGCTTTTTTAAATGCGGATGCCACTTATATTTAGGGTCTTTTTTAAGTTTGGTCCAATATAAGTTGCCGGATTTGCGCCAGCCGTCAAATACTAAACCCTGATAAAAATCCTGGCCACGGGCAGTTACCACCACACTGCTGTGCTCGCGGGCCCGGCTGCCTTTATTGGCAATCGCCCAGTACAGATCAAAGGATTGCGGGTTTTGCTTTTTAAGCTCAAGCAAAATATCGGTTGCCCAATGATAACAAAGGCCTCTGGGCTTAGAACCCATATTTACCAGCATATTATGAATTAATGGCGGCTTGGTAAGCTCATACTTTTTAGCAAGTTCCAGGGGATAATACACGACAGTGTTGGCAATCCTGTAAGCTTCTTTATGATCAACATGCGGCCCGAGAGCACTTAGGTCTTTGGTTATTTTTTGTACTTTGGTCTCACGCTCGGCAGAAGGCTTTGAGTCTGGAATCGCCGCACAGGAAACCAAGAAGATCAGCAGCCATATAGCAGCCAGCCACCGCCATATGCTAAGACTTCTTATCTTCTGCATTTTCTTCTTCCACATGTTGCTCTTCGTCGAGCAATATCTGGTGTGCCGGGCCTTCCAGGTCTTCAAACTGACCGGATTTTACCGCCCAGAAAAATAATGCAACGCCAATCGAAACAAATACGATTGAAATTGGAATTATGGCGTATAAGCTTTCCATAAATAGTCAAAATATAACTGCAAACGGATATAATACGTAATCTAGCAGCTTTTTACTAGAAACAGCAATGAAAACTAACGCCAGGATAATTGGCATTTTAGGCGCCAGCGGTTTTGTCGGCCGTAATTTATTGGATAGTTTATCCGCCAACCAACATAAGCTAAGGGTCTTTGTACGTCATAAGTTCAGAAGCCGTGAGCTCAATATTTACCCAAATATCGAAGTAGTGGAGCTGGACTTTAAGGATGAACAGGCTCTTACCAGAGCAATCGCCGATTGTGACACTATAATAAACCTTATCGGTATTCTGCATGAAGACCGTTTTGGCAAGGAAAACACCTTTCAGAACATACATGTAAATCTGGTTCGTAAAATAATTAAAGCCTGTAATGCAAATAATGTCAGGCGCTTGATTCATATATCAGCCATTAACGCAGACCCTGTCCGGCGCAAAAGCAAATACTTATCCAGTAAAGGCGAAGGCGAGAATATGACATTAGTGCAGACCAATAAAAATATAAACGTTACTGTGCTAAAACCCTCGATCATCTTCGGCGCTGATGACTCTTTTATCAATATGTTTGCCGATATACTTCGGCTGCCGCTTGTGGTTTTTCCCCTGGCATGTCCAGACTTTAAACTGTCGCCGATAGCGGTAGAAGATGTAACGGATTTCATAATTAATAGCCTTGATGATGAAAAAACTTATGGCAAGGCCTTTAACCTGTGCGGTAAAGAAACTTACAGCTTGCTCGAGCTTATCAATATGATTAAGTCCGCACTTGAGAAAAAAACGCTAATTATTGGCCTGCCAAAATTTTTATCTAAGATCCAGGCCGCGGTGCTTGGTGTTTTGCCGGGGAAGATGTTTACTTTAGATAATTTTTATTCTCTGCAGCATGATGCAACTTGTGAAAACAAGGAAAATGTACTTACCGGCTCTCATAGTTTAAAAGCCAGTCTGCCCGCCATAGTTAATGCCCACGAATACCGCGACCGCTTTAGCCGCTACCGTAAACATGACAATATCTGATAAAGAACAACGAATAATGCTGGTTATGCGCAAGGTGCTGACCAGCGTTATAAAAGATGCTACCCCGCAGCCCGGAGAGCCGCACCCCTTATCTCAGGAAACACTGGATGATATTCGAGAGTGCTTGAAACTAATTGCCGTACGCGAACAGGAACTTAATACCGGGACTAAAATGGCGCCAAAATTTGCCGATGAGAGCAATAGTAAAGTTATACCTATCTCAACGGTTAAAAAGGATAAGAATTAAACTCAGGTGCAAGTATATCTGGTTGGCGGAGCAGTACGGGACAAGCTGTTAGGTCTTGATACCCATGAGCATGACTGGGTAGTGGTAGGCAGTACTCCGGAACATATGCTTAATCTGGGTTACCGCCAGGTAGGCAAGGAATTTCCGGTATTTTTACATCCAAAGACCCACGAAGAATATGCTCTGGCTCGTACTGAAAAAAGTACTGGCCCCGGTTATGCCGGCTTTCATTTTGATTTTAACAGCAAGGTAAGCCTGGAAGATGACCTGAAGCGGCGTGATCTTACAATTAACGCTATCGCCGAGGATGCCGATGGCAATTTAATCGACCCGTATAACGGGGTTAAGGATTTACGTGAAGGGAAATTACGCGCGGTAAGCCCGGCATTTGCCGAAGATCCGGTGCGGGTTTTGAGAGCCGCTAAATTCGCTGCCAGATTTCATCTGCAAGGGTTTCACATAACCCACGATACCCACGAACTGATGCAAAAAATGGTAAAAGCCGGCGAACTGGATCATTTAATTCCAGAACGGGTATGGCAGGAAACTGCTGGCGCCCTCGCAACCGCTAGTCCGGAGCGCTACTTTGAAGTTTTACGGGCCTGCGGCGCTTTAAAGATAGTATTTCCTGAGATCGACCGTTTGTTTGGAGTGCCGCAGCCGCTTAAATATCACCCGGAAAAAGATGTGGGAGTTCATACAATGCTGGCGCTAAAACAGGCGGCCAAATTAAGTCCCAAACCTACAATCAGGTTTGCTGCGCTCTTACATGACCTTGGCAAAGGCACAACCGCCAAAGAACTTTTACCTTCACATCATGGCCATGAAGGCCGTAGCGCCAAACTGGTATTAAACCTGTGTGATCGGCTTAAGGTGCCAAATGAATTTAAAAAACTTGCACACCTGGTAGCTAAGTATCACGGCCATTTTTTAAGGGTAGCCGATGAGCTAAGCGCAAAAAAAATCCTGGAAGTGCTTAAGGCTGTGGATGCGTTTAGAAAACCTGCAAGATTTTATGATTTTCTCATGGCCTGCGAGGCTGACTTAAGAGGCCGTCCCGGTTTTGAAAATAACAAGTTCCCGCAGGCAGAATTTTTCCAGAAAGCTCTTAGCCAGGCTCAGTCTATACAGGTTAAGGATATTATTGCCCGGGGCTTTGAGGGAATTGAGATAAAACAGGAACTTGAGCGCCTGCAGACAGAAGCGATATCTGAATTGACCGCGCATCGAAGCTAGAAGCTTTTTACAGAAACAGGCAATTAAAAGCAAATACTTGAAATAATTATGAGCGCCCCCACATACGTAGAGATTTTGAAAATTTACCTTAAGAGGACACAAAATGTCTGAATCTGATAAAGAAACTATTGAGATTGAGCAAGCTCCTGACGAAGAAATAGCAGAAGAAAATGCTGATGCTGAACAGGATACGGAAGCTAGCCTGGAACAAAAGCTGACAGCGGCCAAAGAAGAGGCGGCAAAAAACTATGATTTAGCAGTAAGAGCCCAGGCTGAGATGGAAAACTTGCGGCGGCGTACTTTAAAAGATGTGGAAAATGCGCATAAATATGCGCTTGAAAATTTCGCTAAAGAATTATTGAACGTGGCTGACAGCATTGACCTTGGCCTAAACGCGGCCGAGGATAATGCCAGCGTCGAATCATTAAAAGAAGGTATGCAGCTTAGCCGCAAACAGTTTTATAGTGTGCTGGAAAAATTCAATATTGAAGCGGTTGATGCCGAGGGCGCCAAATTTGATCCGGAACTGCATGAGGCCATCACCATGCTGCCAAATCCCGAGACCGAACCGAATACCGTGCTGGAAGTGGTACAAAAGGGTTACACCCTGAACAATCGTCTGTTACGGGCGGCAAAAGTTGTCGTAAGTTCGGCTTGATTTAACAAAATAAGCCCCAATATACAGGGGAAGTTACAAGATTTTTTGGAGATTTTAATATGGGTAAAATAATTGGAATTGACTTGGGAACCACCAACTCCTGCGTGGCGGTGCTGGAAGGTGATAAACCAAAAGTAATCGAAAACGCCGAAGGTTCCAGAACCACGCCATCTATCGTTGCCTATACCGACAGCGATGAAATTCTGGTAGGCCAGGCTGCCAAACGCCAGGCGGTAACCAACCCCAACAATACCTTATTTGCAATCAAACGTCTGATTGGCCGTCGGTTTGAAGATGATGTGGTGCAAAAGGATATAGACCTGGTGCCTTATAAAATTGTCAAGGCTGACAATGGTGATGCCTGGGTAGAGGTAAATGGCAAAAAGATGGCTCCACCCGAAATTTCAGCTCGGGTTTTAATGAAAATGAAAAAAACCGCAGAAGACTATCTCGGGCATGAAGTAACCGAAGCGGTAATTACAGTCCCGGCCTATTTTAACGACTCCCAACGTCAGGCGACCAAGGACGCCGGTAAAATTGCCGGATTAGATGTAAAACGAATTATCAATGAGCCGACAGCAGCCGCTTTAGCCTATGGTATGGATAAAAAGCGGGGTGATGCCAAAATCGCTGTGTATGACCTTGGCGGCGGCACCTTTGACGTATCAATAATTGAAATTGCCGAAATTGACGGCGAGCACCAGTTTGAAGTGCTGGCAACCAACGGTGATACTTTCCTCGGCGGTGAGGATTTTGATACCAGAGTTATGGATTATCTGGTAGATGAATTTAAAAAAGACCAGGGCGTGGATTTATCCAACGACCCAATGGCACTGCAACGGTTAAAAGAAGCGGCGGAAAAAGCCAAGATTGAGCTTTCCTCCACCCAGCAGACTGATATTAACCTGCCGTATATAACTGCTGACAGTTCCGGCCCCAAACATCTGCATATAAAGATTACCCGTTCCAAGCTGGAATCATTAGTGGATGATTTGATTCAGCGCTCGATTGAACCGTGCCGAATTGCATTGAAAGATGCCGGCCTTAACGCTTCGGACATAAATGATATCATCCTGGTAGGCGGTCAGACCAGAATGCCTAAAGTCCAGGAAACCGTACAGGATTTCTTTGGCCATGAACCCAGAAAGGATGTTAACCCGGACGAAACGGTAGCGGTGGGCGCGGCAATTCAGGGCGGGGTGTTAGCCGGAGATGTAAACGATGTATTGCTACTGGATGTAACACCGCTATCTCTTGGTATAGAAACCTTAGGCGGCATCATGACCAAGCTGATTGAGAAAAACACCACGATTCCAACCAAGGCTAACCAGGTATTTTCAACTGCTGAGGATAATCAGACCGCAGTTACCGTACATGTGTTGCAGGGTGAGCGTGAGCAGGCCAGCGCCAACAAATCGTTGGGGCGGTTTGATCTTAGTGATATTCCGGCTGCACCGCGCGGAGTACCGCAGATCGAGGTAAACTTCGATATAGACGCTAACGGCATACTGAATGTTTCAGCTAAAGACAAGGCGACCGGCAAGGAACAGTCGATTGTTATCAAGGCTTCCAGCGGTTTGTCGGATGACGAAATTGAAAAAATGGTTAAGGATGCCGAAGCGCATGCAGAAGAGGACAAGAAGTTCCATGAGCTTGCCTCGGCCCGTAACCAGGGTGACAGTTTATTGCATTCGACCAAGAAAACCCTGGAAGATGCCGGCGATAAAGTAGAGGCCGCAGATAAGGAAAAAATTGAAGCTGCGATCAAGGATTTAGAAGAGGCCTTAAAAGGTGATGACAAAGATAAAATTGAGGCGGCAACCAAAGCCCTGGCTGAGGCTTCCAGCGGCATGGCAGAAAAAATGTATGCCAATGCCGGGGATGCACAAGGCACAGCTGGCGATACAGGCGAAGCTGATGCGGCCAAAGATGATGATGTAGTGGATGCAGAGTTTGAAGAGGTTGACGGCGATAAAAAGTCGTAAAATTTCACAATAACTTGGGCTAAAACCCTGGCAGAATTACTTCTGTCAGGGTTGTTTGTTTTTATAAGTGCAATATGGCAAAAAGGGATTATTACGAAGTATTAGGGGTTGAGCAAAATTGCGAGGTAAGCGAACTCAAGGTAGCTTACCGGCGTATGGCAATGAAGCTGCACCCAGATCGTAACCCGGACAATGCCGACTCCGAAGCCGAATTTAAAGAGGTAAAAGAAGCATACGAGGTTTTAAGCGACAGCCAAAAGCGTGCCGCCTATGACCAGTTCGGCCATGCAGGCATCGAGGGCTCCCACACAGCAGGTGGCGGTTTTGAAGGAGGCTTCGGCGATATCTTCGGCGATATTTTTGGCGGCGGTCAAAGAAGAGGCGGACAAAGGGTTTATCGCGGCGCCGACCTGGCCTACCAGGTTGAACTAAGCCTGGAAGAATCAGCATTTGGAGTCGAAAAGGAAATCAAGGTTAAGAAAAATGTAAGCTGTAGTGATTGTGGCGGCAAAGGCACCAATAAAGGCTATACCCCGGAGACTTGTGAGCACTGCGGCGGCGCTGGTCAGGTACGAATGCAGCAGGGTTTTTTCTCAGTACAGCAGACCTGTCCGGCCTGTCATGGCAAGGGCACCCAAATTAAAGACCCTTGTCCCAAATGTCATGGGCAGGGTACGGTTAAAGACAGCAAGACTTTATCGGTAAAAATACCGCCTGGGGTAGATAATGGCGACAGAATAAGATTGCAAGGTGAAGGTGAAGCCGGTGAAAGTGGCGGACCAGCCGGAGATTTGTATGTGCAGGTTCTGGTAAAAGAACATCCAATATTCCAGCGCGAGGCAACAAATCTTTTTTGTGATGTGCCGGTTTCTTTTGCTACCGCAGCCTTGGGCGGCGAAATTGAAGTGCCGACTCTGGAAGGCCCGATGAAACTTAAAATACCGGTTGAGACCCAGACGAATAAAACATTCAAGCTGCGCGGTAAGGGAGTAAGATCAGCCCGTAGCGGCAATATCGGTGATTTATACTGCACAATTACCGTGGAAACCCCGGTTAATCTATCGTCCAAACAAAAAGAATTACTTAAAACTTTCGATAACAGCATGCAAGATAAGCGCGAGCGCCACAGCCCGCAAAAATCCTCCTGGGTTGATAAAGTTAAAAGTTTTGTCGATGATTTAACCGGCTGACAAGAATCAGCAAGTTCAAGACTGCTGCATTAGGCGGTAGGCTGTACAGAGACAGCTAGCTTTATTAATTGTCTTATAAGTATTATGTCCCCAGAAATTTAATCCCCCCAAGGGTAAAGCCGTGGGATAAAGTAGGTAAAAAATGCCGCCAGGCCAATGGCGATTACCGAGCCATATATGAAAGTACCCCAGTTATCCGGTTTAAACACCCCTAGAGCAATTATTACAAACAACATCGGCAGGTCAAGATAATGGGTAAATGACGGTAGAAGTTTAGAGCGTTCCCTTGCAAGCTCTTTGCTAATTTCACCGCTTTTGCGGGCCGCTTTTGTAAGGCGTCTTAACTTAACGAAGTACAATCTGGTAATGGTATTACCTTCAATGAATTCAAATAAAAATAAGATTAGCATGCCGGTGAGCCACGGCTGTTTTATAAAATTCCAACCGCCGTAATACTGTACGATAAACCAGGTACCGGAGAATAAAAGGATTAAGGCACCCGGCACCACCACCCCATCATAAAACACGTTGATATAACGCACCGCCTCGGAAAATCTGATTAAATCCCGGTGCTGACGCGAGCGTAAATCCGCCAGCCAGACTCCAATCAAACCCGCTCCCAATAAAACTGCGCCCAAAATATGTAGATATTTCAATAACGTATAGTTCATAGTTTTCTTTCAAATAACGATAAGTTTCGCATTAAATATAACAACTTAAATTTTATATATTTTACTTTTCCCAATATTTAACATAGCAATATATTGTCATTATGGCTTAATTATCTTATTATGACAATATATTGTCGTAATATTTTAGAAATTATGAAGCATACAGAAGCTGGACGGGAATTTACTAATATTGTGTTGAAAGTTTTTAAGCTGCACGGATTGTTGTTAGCAGAAGGAGACAGGCTGACTGAAGAATTTAACCTAAGCAGCGCCCGCTGGAAAGTGCTGGGTGCTCTGGCTATGGCCTCAAGGCCGATAACAGTCCCCAGGATAGCCAACTCCATGGGCCTGTCAAGACAGGCGGCGCAAAGACTGGTTAATGAAATGAAAAAATCAGGGTTTATATTGTCTGAAACCAATCCGCAACATAAACGCGCACCACTATACGCCTTAACTCAAAAGGGCGAGGAAACTTTTAAGCTTTTGGAAAAAAAACAAATAGCCTGGGCTAATAGAGTCGCTGCCGGGCTTAATATAAAAGATTTAAAATCAACCACCTCAGTATTACAAGAATTATCACTTAGACTTGAGAGCTAAATTAAAGGCTACCGGTGATGGAAACTTATCAGTCCTCACATTTTGTGCCGGGCGCCGGGCGCCGGACAAAATGCAAGGACAGTATCAGCACAACTCGGCGTTCCTGCAATATCGGAACGCCCTGAGCTTTTATTTCTTATACGCCAGGAACACCGGTCCTGACTGTCTTACTATATAAACCGGTACCGATTTGCCTTTTGGTATTTTATTTATCAAACCCTTTAGCTGAGCAACTGAACTGACCTTCTTATAGGCAAGTTTTACGATTACATCGCCTGGTAAAATACCAGAAGATGCGGCGCTACTATCATCTGCAACCGATTTTACCAGCACCCCGCCTGTATCAAGCTTCAGAGTTTTACGCAGTTTGTCCGGCACTTCTGACAGGCTCATTCCCGCCACTTCATCTTCTTTAGTTTCAGCAGGGCTCTTACTTAAGGCAGTGGTTTTTTTATCATCCGGCAGTTCGCCGACCACCACATCTATAACCTGGTGTTTACCCTCACGCCAGATTTCCAATGGGGCGGAAGTGCCGGCCTTAACCGCCGCTACAATCGGCGGCAAATCTGAGTTTTTAGTAATTTCCTGGCCGTCAAATTTCAATACCACATCGCCGACTTTAACTCCGGCTTTCTGTGCCGGGCTGTCTGCCATAACTTTAGCTACCAATGAACCTTGCGGTTTATCCATGCCAAATGATTTTGCCAGGTCATAAGTTACCGGCTGGATTAAAACCCCCAGCCAGCCGCGAGCCACTTTGCCTCCGCTTTTAAGCTGCTTAGCCACATTCATCGCTACATCAATCGGAATTGAGAAAGAAACTCCCATATAACCGCCGGACCTACTGTAAATCATGGAATTCATGCCAACCACTTCCCCTTGCAGGTTAAACAGAGGGCCGCCGGAATTACCCGGATTAATCGCCACATCAGTCTGGATAAACGGCACATAGTTATATTCGCTGGCACCCGGCACGCTGCGGCCTTTGGCGCTGACAATGCCGGCCGAGGCCGAAAGGTCAAAACCAAATGGTGAGCCGATGGCAAATACCCATTCACCAACTTTCAGGTTTTTAGCGCTGCCGATTTTAACCGTCGGCAGGTTGGTGGCATCAATTTTTAATAATGCGGTATCCGAATGCTGATCGCTGCCGATAACTTTGGCCTTGAACTCACGTCGATCTTTTAGTCTTACGATAATTTCATCGGCCTTATCGATTACATGATGGTTGGTCATGATATAACCGTCATGACTGATTATCATGCCCGAACCTAAAGAGCTCATTTCCTGCTGTGGGATAAAATTCTGCCGGTTAAATTCCCGGTCAAAAAAGTGTTTAAAAATATCCGGAATATTTTCAAATGGAAAATCCTTGCCAAAATCATCAAAATCAAAATCCTTATGACTAAAACCCTTTTTATTTTTTTGCTCGGTACTGATGTTCACCACTGCCGGGCTATAAGCCTCAATCAGAGTTGTGAAATTAGGTAGTTTTACTTCTGCATTTGCGGTTACCAGCATAAATACTAATGCTAAAGATATTAAATACTTTATTTTCCTCATGTACTTTCCTTATCAAATTTAACTGTTTGCGAATTGGCTTTATCCAGCAAAAAAGCCGGGTTTTTATCCCTGGATTTTATAAATAAAAAACCAAGTCCCATGCCGGCAAGAGCAAATAAAACCACTAGCAATTCTGATGCAAAAGACCAGCGGCTTTTTAAAAAGGTTCCGATCAGGGCAAAAATAAAAAAGCCGATTAAGGGTGCCAGATAGGTTTTAAATGCGCCTTTGATCAAGTCTTTTTCCTTAAGACCTATTTCCACCACATCACCGGTTTTTAAATTATTATCCTTTTTAAAACTCAAGCTGGAGTTTTTATTACCAAAAAATTTACCTAAAGCGGATACGCCGCATGTGGTCTTTGCCTCACAGCCGCCACAGGCGGATTTTTTTTCAACCTCAACATAAGCAAGATCAGCATCGGTGCGGATAACTTTAGCTTTGGTTTTTATCATTTGCTCTCGATAGATTCGGCTATTCTTTTAACGGTAGCAGGAGGCATCTCCCCCAGTACCGTAATATGCTTGCCATTTAGTTTACGGCCGAAGCAGCTGGTGCGGCCCATATCGAGAAATCCGGTTACTGGTGATTTTTTGGCTTCATCCACATATACCGAAACTTTAACCATGCCATCGCCGAATACCAGTTGTTCGGTCGGTATCGCACCTTCAACCGGATGGCTGAACTTATCCAGCAGAACAAAATCTTTAGGCAGCCAGCCGATTTTAAGTTTGGGGTTTTTGAGCTTTTTAGCGTTTAGGCGCATCGTTGCTGACGGCGGGTTGGAATTTGCATAAGCCTGGTGATTTTTTACATCCGGTCCGGCAAATTTAATTGAGGTAAAAAGCGCTTCGGATTTTAGCTTGTTGTCGTCAGCCAGCCATTTGGCCCTTAAATATAAACCACTTACCTTATCCAGCCATAAACGATAACTGTAGTGGTAGTTGTCCTTGGCCTTAATGTCCAGCACATAGGCCTTGCGTCCGGCCACCCGGTCCTCACCACTAAGATTTATCTGGTATTTTTCAAGTGAATTATGTAAGTTTAAAAAAGTATCTGCCAGAGGATTTCTAAGCACAAAATCATGTTTGCCGTTTGGCAACAGTACCAGCATTCTGGCGCCGTCAACTATCATTTCCTGTTTAGCGCCCTGCAACGACACCAGCCTTTCAAACTCGCGCTGAGTGCCGGAACCTGCTCTATGTTCAACCAATAGCGAGTATATATTTTCACCTTCATGTAAAACCAGGGTAGCCTGATAGTTGTTAGTACTGGCACTAACCTGCATCTTATCCAGCAACTGCTTTATATCCGGCGCGGCAAAAACTAAATTTGCCTTAAACAGCAATAATAAAACTAATTTTTTAATCATTCTGGATAAGCGACTACTCTTATATGCGGGGCTTTGGTTAATTTGCGTTTTAAGGCTGCGGCATCATGCCGGCTTATATAGGTATTTAGTCTGGGGTCACTCAGGCGTTCTATCTGTCGGCCATTTTTCACTACCAGATGAGTTTTAGGGGTACGTTCAAGTCCAGCTAAAGGTACGGCAGAATTTATACCGGGGGCTGAAGTCTGGTTCAGCCACATAACACTGCCTACGGCAATTGCGCCAACTATCCCGGCGGCAATCGCCAGGCGTTTGCGATTAGCTAATGGGTTTTGGATATTAGCCGGCGCAACTATCGCCGGTTCTTTTTTCAAATCGGTTCTAACACCTGCAGCAACATTATGCGCCATCAACTCCGGGGCATTGTTTCTTATCGCATCTCCGATAAGATGATACCGTTCCCAACAGGCGCTTAACTTACGGTTTACCTTTGGCTCCATATGGTCTTCGCCATCCATAAAAGCCGAAATCTGTTCCTGTAGTTGTTCTATATCTTTCATCTAATTTCCAATAGCGGTTTTAACTTAAGGTCAATAGCTTCCCGCGCTCTGAATATTCTAGACCTAACCGTACCGATAGGGCAATTCATAAATTCAGCTATTTCCTCATATCTTAAACCTTCCAGCTCGCGCAAAGTAATCGCGGTACGAAGTTCATCCGGCAAATCCTGCATGGCTTTAAATACAACTTCCTGGATTTCATCCTTTAATAAATTGTTCTCCGGCGTGGAGTGGTCTTTTAGACTGGAATCAAGGCTAATTTGTTCCGCATCCTGTGAATCTATATCCTCGGCCGGCGGCCTTCTTTTCTTTGCAGCCAGAAAATTTTTCGCGGTATTTACCGCAATTCGGTAAAGCCAGGTATAAAAAGCGCTGTCGCCGCGAAAATTTTTTAGTGCCCGATAAGCCTTTATAAATGCTTCCTGTGCTATATCTTGTGCTTCTGCTTCATTTTTTACAAATTTATATACAAGGCTTACTACTTTATGCTGATATTTTAATACCAAAAGGTCAAAGGCTTTTTTATCGCCTTTTTGTACTTTCTTAACCAGATCCAGGTCGGTTGCATTGCTTTGGTTCATGTCCGATAATCTGCATTTATTGTTACATACTCATGCGATAAATCAGAAGTCCAGACGGTTTCTTCAGCCTGGCCCCGGCCCAAATCTACCTGCACAGCTATCTCTTGTTTTTGCATTACCTGGCTGCCAGCAGCTTCTGTATAATCTGCTGCCATAGCACCATTTTCCAGAATCTTAACTTCACCCAACCAGGCGTTTATTTTTCTTATATCCAGATTTTTAATCCTGGCATTGCCCAGCGCCACCATAATCCGGCCCCAGTTCGGATCACTGGCAAAAAACGCGGCTTTAACCAAAGGCGAATGCGCAATGCTGTAGGCAGCCTCCAGACATTCAGCTGAATCAAGGCCGCCCCCTATCTTTACACTTATAAACTTGCTGGCTCCTTCCGCGTCCCTAACCATGTTCTGCGCCAGAGTTTGCATAAGCTCGGTTAAATTAAGAAGAAATTTATCATATCCTTTGTCGGTATCAATCTTTGCCCCAGTACAGCTTGCCATTAATACGCATGAGTCATTGGTTGAAGTATCACCATCTATCGTGATACGGTTAAACGATTTATCACTTGCCGTTTTAAGCATTTTATCAAGCTCGGCTTTTGCAATATCGGCGTCGGTAGCAATAAAACTTAACATGGTAGCCATATCCGGCCGAATCATGCCTGAGCCTTTGCTGATGCCGGTTATTGTTACTTTTTCACCATCTATATCAAAACTGACGCTCGCGCCTTTAGGTACGGTGTCGGTTGTCATAATACCTTCGGCCGCCGCATTCCAGCCATCTTCGTGTAGCTTTTCAATAAGTCTATCCAAAGCATCGGTAATTCTGTTAACCGGTAATTGTTCCGCAGTTACGCCAGTGGAAAAAGGCAGGATTTGCTCCGCTGTAACCCCGGTTTTTTCCGCCAGCGCCTGGCAAACCGCTTGCGCCGCCTGCAAGCCTGTATCACCGGTGCCGGCATTGGCATTGCCGGTGTTGATAATTAAGTATTTAGGAACCGCTTTTTTAAGATGTTCACGGCAAACTAAAACCGGCGCCGCACAAAAGTGATTTTGGGTAAAAACCGCACTTAACCTGGCGTTATTATCCAAAGCAAACAGCACCAGATCCTTGCGCTCAGGATAGCGGATAGCTGCCTCAATCGTTGCCAGCCGAATCCCAGCTACCTTATTTAGTCTGGGAACCTCAATCTTACCTACCGGCATTATTTTAATTTACCGTGACAGTGTTTGTATTTTTTACCTGAACCACACGGGCAAGGTTCATTACGCCCTACCTTGCGGCCATCACGCACAAAGGGTTTGTCTTTTTCCTGAGATTCGGCAGGAGCTTCCGGTTCATCGGCAAATACATCACTTGCTGCATGTTGAAACTGCATTTTAGAACTTTGACGCCTTTCATCCTCTATCGCCTGCACATCCTGCTCGTCCTGCACTTTAACCAGGGTAATAATTTTGGTTGTCTCTTTTTTGACTTTTTCCAGCATGTCCTGGAACATGGCAAATGCCTCACGCTTGTATTCCTGTTTGGGGTTTTTCTGGGCATATCCTCTAAGGTGTATTCCCTGGCGTAAATGATCCATCATCTGTAAATGCTCTTTCCAATGATGATCCAATACATTTAACATCGCAGCCTTTTCGAAATGCCGCACTACTTCACTGCCGACTTTTTGTTCTTTGTCCGCATAGACCTGTTCCATCTTGTCGATTATTTTTTGCCTTAGCGTTTCTTCATACAGCTCATCATCTTCTTCCAGCCACCTGGCTATTGGAAAATCAAGATCAAAGGTATTCTGCAAGTCGCTGGCAAGACCCTCAACATTCCACTGTTCTTCCATGCTCCCGGGCGGAATGTACAAATTTACCATGTCATGAATTATGTCCTCGCGAATGGTTTTTATCATGTCCGAAACATCGCTGAGATTCATAAGGTCGTTACGCTGTTCGTACACTACCTTGCGCTGATCATTCGCCACATCATCATATTCCAGAAGCTGTTTACGAATATCAAAGTTATGTCCTTCAACCTTGCGCTGAGCATTTTCTATCGCCCGGTTTATCCACTTATGCTCGATGGCTTCACCCTCTTCCATCCCAAGCTTCTGCATCATGGGGCCTAAATTCTTGGGGGCAAACATCCGCATCAGGGCATCTTCCAGGGATAAATAAAATCTGGAAGAACCAGGGCCGCCCTGACGTCCGGAGCGCCCCCGCAGTTGATTATCAATTCTTCTTGATTCATGCCGCTCCGAACCTATCACATGCAGGCCGCCGCTTTTAACAACCTTGTCATGCAGCTTTTGCCATTTATTCTTTATATCTTCAACTTGTTTTGTATCGACATTTTCTCCCAGGGCTTTCACCTCGGCATCCAGACTGCCACCAAGCACGATGTCGGTACCACGACCTGCCATGTTCGTGGCTATAGTTACCGCGCCCGGCGCTCCGGCCTGTTCAATAATATGTGCCTCACGCTCATGCTGTTTGGCATTAAGCACTTCGTGTTTTATTTTTTTCTTATTTAGCAATCCCGATAAATACTCGGAAGCCTCGATTGAAGCGGTGCCAACTAATACCGGCTGCTCACGCTTAAGACAATCCTCGATATCCTCAGCCACCGCCTCATATTTTTCTTTTTGGTTTAGAAAAATTTTATCCGGATTATCCTCGCGAACCATAGGCTGGTGGGTTGGAATAACCACCACCTCCAGGCCATAGGTCTGTTGCAGTTCAAACGCTTCGGTATCGGCAGTGCCGGTCATGCCGGAAAGCCTTTCATATAACCTAAAATAATTCTGAAAGGTAATCGAAGCCATAGTCTGGTTTTCATTTTGAATCGCTACCCCTTCTTTGGCTTCCACTGCCTGATGCAGTCCATCCGACCAGCGCCGGCCCGGCATAGTGCGCCCGGTAAATTCATCAACAATAACAATTTGATTGTTCTGCACTATGTAATGTACATTTTTCTGATATACCGCATAGGCACGCAAAGCCGCGTATAAATGATGCATCAAGGTAATATTGGCTGCATCATACAGGCTCTCGCCTTCATTCAACACCCCGCGTTTAACCAAAATATCCTCGACTTTCTCGTGGCCGTCTTCGGTAAGCAAAACCTGGTGGTTTTTCTCTTCCACACTAAAATCCCCCGGGCCGTCTTCAGCTTCTTGTTTTTGCAAAAGCGGCGCCACCTCATTCATGATTTTATAAAGGTCGGATTGATCATCGGTCGGTCCGGAAATAACCAAAGGTGTTCTGGCCTCATCAATAAGAATGGAGTCAACCTCGTCAACTATAGCAAAAGCATGACCGCGCTGGACCCGTTCCTCTCTGGCAAAAGCCATATTATCCCGAAGATAATCAAAGCCGAATTCATTATTGGTGCCGTAAGTAATGTCGGCGGCATAAGCCTCGTGCCGCCCGTCTGGCCCCATAGCCGAAGTTATCACTCCGACTTCGAGTCCGAGCCAGGTATAAATCTGCCCCATCCAGGCGGCATCACGTTCGGCCAGATAGTCATTTACCGTAACCACATGCACTCCGCGTTCGCTAAGGGCATTTAGATAAACCGCCAGGGTGGCGGTCAAGGTTTTACCCTCACCGGTTTTCATCTCGGCAATCTTGCCGCTGTTAAGCACCATGGCGCCGATAAGCTGCACATCATAATGGCGCATACCCAGGACCCGTTTGCTGGCTTCTCTTACTGTGGCAAACGCCTCCGGCAGAATATCATTAAGACTTGCGCCCTCTTTTAACCTGGTTTTAAGTTCCTGAGTTTTTGCCTGTACCTTATCATCGCTAAGCGCGGCGAATTTTTCCTCCAGCACATTTATCTTATCAACTACTTTTTGATATTTTTTTATTAAGCGTTCATTGCGGCTGCCAAAGACCTTGGTTAATAACTTTTTCATTTAGTTTAAGTAATCAGACTTAAGATAATCAAACGTGCTATTGTACTAGGGAACCTCCAGCCAAGTCTATCAATACCTGAAAGGCGGTAGCAGAACAGAATTTTTAATTAAACCGATAGCCTTATGTATCGGTAACGACACCGTTCAAAGACTAATTAACTAAAACCGGGTTAGCGTATGAAATTGGTACCGGGGCATCTTCATCAAAACTTACATACTCCCAGGCATCTTTGGTCTGCATCAGCTTACGGGTTAGCATGTTATTAAGCTCATGCCCGGATTTGTAGCCATAAAAAGCACCGATAAGTGGACTGCCTAACAGATAAAGATCACCGACCGCATCCAGAATTTTATGGCGCACAAATTCATTTTCATACCTTAAGCCACCATCGTTCAGTACCCGGTATTCATCAAGTCCTACGGCATTTTCCAGACTTGCGCCCAAAGCCAAGCCCTGCTCGCGCAATAGTTCCACATCACGCATAAAACCAAAAGTACGGGCGCGGCTTACTTCATTTTCAAACTTATAGGAGGAAAAATCCAAAGTCGCTTCCTGTTTGCTGTTCTTAAATATAGGATGCTTAAAGTCTATGGCGAAACTTACCTTAAAACCTTCATATGGTTCAAGACGCGCCACTTTGTCGTCTTTGGTAACTTCCACCGGTTTTAGAATACGAATGTATTTTTTAGCCTTATGCTGAATTTCAATTCCGGCCGATTTGATAAGATAAACAAAAGGTCCGGCACTGCCGTCCATAATCGGTACTTCCAGCGAATTCACATCAACATAAGCATTATCTATACCGAGGCCAGCAAATGCCGATAACAGATGCTCAACAGTGGAAATTTTAACTCCATCTTTTTCCAATGTGGTGGAAAGCGTGGTATCGCCAACACAGCGGGGACAGGCGCTTATTTCTTTTGCTGCATCCAAATCAACCCGGCGAAAAACAATACCAGTATCTACCGGCGCCGGCCGTAAACTTATATATACCTTTTTACCGGAATGCAGCCCTATTCCGGTAGCGCTTACTATGCTTTTTAATGTGCGTTGCTTTGGCATATATCGTTCTAATTTGCTGTTAAATTACTTAACTTAAACCATTGATTTTGAGATTAGTTCAGAATATTACACATTATTTCCGCATTTTTCCAGCATTTTTTTAAAAATTAATAAAAAAGCAGCTGCTTACTTATTCGGATACAAACCCGTTGGTAATAGGATAGCGCCGATCCTTGCCATAGGCTCTTTTAGTAATTCTACAGCCCGGCGGTGACTGGCGACGTTTATACTCGTTTCTATCCACCATTTTGGTTATTCTTTTTACCACCTCTGCAGAAAAACCTGCCTGGATAATCTCGGATGTACATTGGTACTTTTCTACATAGCGTTCTAATATCGGATCCAGTATTTCATATGGCGGCAGACTGTCGGTATCGGCCTGATTAGGCGCCAGTTCCGCCGACGGCTCACGAGTAATTATCCTTGCAGGAATAATTTCTGTTTTTCTATTAATCCAGTTGGAGAGTTCATAAACCAGGGTTTTCGATACATCTTTTAATGGGGCAAAACCTCCTGCCATATCGCCATACAAAGTCGCATAACCAACTGCCATCTCACTTTTATTGCCGGTAGTTAAAAGCATGCGCCCGGTTTTATTGGAAAGAGCCATTAAAATTATGCCACGAATCCTGGCCTGGACATTTTCCTCGGTAACCGTAAATTTTTTATTTTTAAGCGCAGGTTCCAGAATATCTAAAAAGGCTGTAAATGGCTTTTCAATCGAGATTATCGTATGTTCTACCCCTAAAGTTTTTGCCATCTTTAGCGAATCATCAATACTCATATCAGCGGTAAACCTGGAGGGCATTAATACCACCTGCACTGCCAAGGGACCTAAAGCTTCTACCGCCAAAGCCAGGGTCAAGGCTGAGTCTATACCGCCGGACAAACCAAGTAATACGCCTTTAAAATGATTCTTGTTAACATAGTCTTTAATTCCTAACACCAGTGCCTTATGTATCTGCTCAAGTCGGGAATAATCTTCGACTACAGGTTTTAAATTCGGCAAATCCACAGTATCAATAATCTGCAAACACTCACTAAAAGATTCTGCCTGGCTTATTATTTTGCCCTGCTGGTTCATAACAAAAGATGAGCCGTCAAATATAAGCTCGTCCTGACCGCCTACCTGATTTACATAAACGATACCAAGGCTGTTTTCCTCTGCCCTTTTTGCCATCTCGGCTGTGCGCAGCTTATGTTTATCTATATGATAAGGTGAGGCGTTAAGATTAAGAATGATTTCAGCGCCCTGGGCCTTAGCTTTTGCCGCCGGGCCCCTGTCCCATAAATCCTCACAAATAGTAAGGGCAAGCCGGGTTTTATTAAGCTTAAAAATCAAGGGTTCACTGCCGGGGGAAAAGTATCTTTTTTCATCAAATACGCTGTAATTAGGCAGGATTTGTTTTTTATAAATATAAAGGACTTTACCTGCATGCAGCACCGCAGCGGCATTAAACAAAAGCTTACCCTCTCTCAGCGGAGTACCGACAATCACATATCTGCTCTTATCTAATTTTGCAGCAAGTTCACTAACTTTTTTTTCACAACGCTCTATAAAACCGGCGCGATGCAGAAGGTCTTCTGGCGGATAGCCACAAATACTAAGCTCCGGAAATACAATAACCTCAGCGTCGTTCCGACAGGCTTTTTCACAATACACAGTGATTTTTTGCGCATTTTCCCCAAGAGCGCCGACTTTGGGGTTTATTTGCGCCAGAGCAATTTTCATATTTTGGTGAATTTGGTCATTTGAGCAAAAGTATTTTATCGCTAAATCATCAATAATTGTCATACTAAAGGTCGTTATTTTTATCCTTGGGGTCGCTGTTTGCTGTACCCGCAGAAAAACTATGTCCTGAACAGATGCCCACGATAAATATTCCTGACTTTTTAATAATGCCAATTTGTGCTGATTTAGCTATAGTAGAATATTGCCGTGGATACAGAAAAAGTAGGAATATTGCTGGTAAATTTAGGTTCGCCTGCAGCGCCTGATACCATGGCGGTAAAAAAATACCTAAAAGAGTTTTTATCCGACACAAGGGTAGTGGATTTACCGAGAATTCTATGGTTACCCCTGTTACATGGCATAATCCTGAATACCAGACCAAAAAAAGTCGCGCGGCTTTATAAAAATATCTGGGGGCAACACAAGCTAAGCCCTTTGGTTAGAGAATGTAAAAGTATCACTGATGCGCTTAATAAAACCTTAAAGAATAATAAAAATGTAGTTTTGGGAATGCGTTACGGTGAGCCTTCAATTTCTTCGGCCCTAGACAGTCTTGAAAATACTGTAAACCGGCTGATAATTCTACCCATGTTCCCACAGTTCTCCTCGGCCACCACCGCTTCTGTTTTTGATAAAGTGAGTGCTTACTTCAAGAAAAAGAGGAATATTCCAAGCATTCATTATGTAAATAATTACCATGATAATACCTTGTATATCAAAGCATTAGCTCAAAGCATACAAATGCATTGGCAAGAATATGGCAAGGCTGAAAAATTAATTATTTCTTTTCATGGGCTGCCTCTAAGGTATATTGATGAGGGGGACCCTTATAAGGCACAATGTGAAACCACAGCAAAACTTTTGGCAGCACAGCTAGGTTGTGAGTACACACTTACTTTTCAGTCCAGATTTGGCAAGGAAGCGTGGCTCGAGCCTTATACCGATGAAACTTTACAAAAACTGGCGAAAGACGGGGTGAAATCGGTTGATGTTATAAGTCCCGGCTTCAGCGCGGACTGCCTGGAAACCTTAGAAGAGCTTGCAATCCAGGCTAAAGATGATTTTTTAAAGGCTGGCGGCACAAGATTCTCTTATATACCCGCGCTCAACTCAAATTCAGACCACATAGAGCTTTTTAGAAATTTAATCGACCAAATAAACTTCGCTGGCAGTGGTTAATTGTCTGTCAACCAGCTTACTGGCATTTTGGGCAAAATCCTGCATACCGTTTTTAAGAGCTGCGGCTTTAAATTTGCTTAAATTAACCTCCTGATTAATAAGAGATTTTAGATTTTTATCCAGCTCTAACCATTCGTACAATATAACCCGACCTTTAAAGCCTGAACTTTTACAAGCACTACAGCCCGGGCCCTTACAGGTATTACACACTTTTCTAACCAGGCGCTGGGCCAAAACCGCCTTTAGGGTATCGCGAATTAAATATGACTCAATTCCCATCTCCAACAGGCGGCTTATGGCATGAGCCGCATCCTGGGTATGCAAAGTCGAAATAACCAGGTGCCCGGTAAGCGCGCTTTTAAGTGCGATTTTTGCGGTCTTGCTGTCTCTGATTTCGCCGATGACTATGATATCGGGATCATGGCGCAAAACATGACGTAAAATCTCCGGAAAGGTATTGCCTATTTGTTCATTAACTTCTATCTGTTTAATGTCATCAATTCGGTATTCCACCGGGTCTTCAATTGAAATTGTATTTAAGCCCTTACCGCGTAGTAAATCCATTGCTGCATACAAGGTTGTGGATTTGCCGGAGCCTGTGGGACCTGTTACCAGTATTAGGCCCTGTCTTTTTCCAAGCATTTTTCTTATTCTGGCTTCATCAGACTTACTAAAACCGATGCTGTTTAAGGTTTTAAGGCCGCTGTCAGGGTCAAGCAGCCTTAGAACCATACTTTCACCCTCTATGGTCGGTGCGGTGGAAAGCCTCAAGTCAACTGCATGATTCTTGAACTTAAAACTAGCACTGCCATCCTGGGCCAGACGTCTTTCGGCAATATCCATTCCGGCCATGATTTTATATTTGCTTATTATTTTTAGATGCCGGCGCTTGGAAATTTTCTTTATATTGAGACCTTTGCATAACTCCCCCTCCAAATATGGACAAATGTTAAAATTACCCGCAAGTTAACCAAAGTGTAGGAACAATATGTCCTGGAAGAATCAATCCCAATATAGCTTAGCTGATGCCCTGTTA
>Ga0209790_1000041_pt1 | contig 21689 bp, 21 predicted proteins | sample WorMetG1aBELIZE2_FD_187420 | JGI IMG/M metagenome (GOLD analysis project Ga0209790, IMG submission 187420) | Marine gutless worms symbiont microbial communities from Max Planck institute for Marine Microbiology, Germany - Inanidrilus... ... | reverse complement strand
ATGATGCGTCCATGCCTCCATATTTGGCACGCCATTTATAAAAGGTGGAATTGCCGATGTTATGCTCTCTGCATAGCTCTGTAACTGGTACCCCAGCTTCACTTTGTTTCAATATTGACAGGATTTGACTGTCGCTAAATCTTGATTTCTTCATAAAAAACTCCTTTTCAAATATTAGTGGAATTTTCTACTTTTAAACAGACTTATTTTTCGGGGGGATTACAGAAGGAGATAGCGTTTGGCTTTGGGATTATGTTATTTTTTATCAAAAAATTTCTGGGAAAACTCTACGTAATTCAGGCTTATTAATTGGCGACCCTGACGATATAAAAGAAGGGGAAGGTGAAATTGTTCCATATAGTCTATTAGTTGAAGATATATAAATTTGGTTCTTTATATATTTTTTAGGGTTGCTTTAAAAATATATTTATCACCTAGGTAGGTGGCATATCCACATAATTGTTTGTTCTTGTTTATTCTTACAACATTAAGATATGTAATTGTGTCTCGCCCTTTTAGTATATTGTTTAATTCATCTACAAAAACAATACGCTTATCAAAAAATAATCGATCATCAAAAAATATTGATTTTGAGTTTTCAATATCACCATAGTGCTCATCCCCTATAAAGCTATCATCCTTATACACTTCATCAGCAATAACATTGTTGTCACGAATACTAATTTTTTTCACCTGACCTGAAGTTCCTTTTTTCTTGTAAAGTTGAATTGACCCAACTTCATCATCAAAAACCCCGTCAGGTCTTAAAATGATATCTCCTACTCTATTAGATACTGGGATATAGTTCCGCAATATTGAATCTTTGTGTTTGATTTCTATAATAGCGTCCTCATCAAAATCCACAATACATGGAACCATAATGTCATCTCTATACAGAACGCATGACATATATTTATCATTGAATGTATGGTTATTGTAAGCTCCAGTTTCTAACCCACTCATGTTAGTAATAAAGTCATAATTTCCATCGCTATCCCATTGAATTATTTTTCTTTCCAATATACCGTAGTTATTATGCCTAATATAAAACCCAAAAACTCTATTAGTATCCGTTATCGTGAGTCCATAAACATTTTGTGTGTTATCAGATACAGGTAATTTAAGTTCCACTGCCTCTTCATTTTTTTTAATATAGCCTTTGTTGTTTTTTCCAACATAAACCAAAGAATCCAAACTATTTGTGTCTTCAAATTGAAGTATAAAATCTGGGACATCCACGCTTCCAAGAACATGGTCTAAATGGAAGGCGCCAGATCTTCCTGGCGTGCTGTAAAAATTAAAACCATATATATCTCCTTTATCAGATAAAACATCAATTTGGCTTCCAATATAGTCACTTCCACCGAAATGAAAAAAACTAATTTCTTTCAAATGCTCCGTTTCATCGCTATCAAGGACAAGTAATGATTTATTATTCTCCTTGTTCGTATGTACTTTAAAGTCAAAGTCTTTTTCTACTGAATATCCATTTTTTAGGTCTATTTCATACATAACAGAGTCAAATTTAATTTCGATTAGTTAATTAAACAAAACTTAAAAATTTTATTCAACATTTTTTTCTTACTTAAAATATATCTTGTTAGAAAATGGACATTACTCCTTGTCTATTTTTATTTTTTCCGCATTTTCACAAGATTTATAATATTTTCCTCGCTCTTTTGTGCATATATTGTGGCATTTTAACACTGATAAACTTGGCTCATCTGGACAACTCTCGAAATTCCGGGGACACAATACCTAACTCCCTAAAATTCCGGAAAAAATTCCGGGGACACAATACCTAACTCCCAAGCCGATGAAATTAAATAAGATGGCAATCAAGCTGTCATCAATTTGATTTATGTCTATAACACGATCTTTCCCGCTAGACAATGAAGGAGATTGCTACACTTGCTTTGCTCGTTCGCAATGACAGCTTGCGAGCAAGGGGTCGGCTAACTTGATTTACTCCCTATCCCAAACCCTGTAGCCTATCGCCTCTGCAATATGAGATTTTTGTACATCCTCACTTTCAGCCAAATCCGCAATAGTCCTGGCAACCCGTAAAATCCGGTGATAAGCACGGGCAGATAAGTTTAATTTTTCCATGGCATTACGTATAAGCTGTTGGCTGTCTTTATCAAGTTTACAAACTTGCTCCAACTCTTTACCGGAGAGTTTGTGGTTTGGTTTGTTTTGACGTTTTATCTGGATATTTCTGGCATTGATTACAGATTTTCTAATCTCAGCACTCGACTGCCCGGAATTTTTCTTTGATTGCAATTGTTCAATCGGAATTCGTGGCACTTCTACTTGAATATCAATTCTATCCATCAAAGGTCCTGAGATTTTACCTCGGTATCTTTTGATCTGATCTTCGGTGCAGTGGCATCTGCCTGAGGGGTCGCCCAAATAGCCACAGGGGCACGGATTACAGGCACCAACCATCTGAAATGAGGCTGGAAATTCTGCTTGTCTTGCCGCGCGGGAAATTGTTATATTCCCGGATTCCATGGGTTCGCGCAACACATCTAAAACCTTACGGTCAAACTCGGTCAGCTCATCCAAAAATAATACTCCGTTATGCGCCAAAGAGATTTCCCCTGGCCTCGGATAGCTGCCGCCGCCGACCAGGGCCACGCCGGAACTGGTATGATGCGGCGTGCGATAGGGCCTAAGTCGCCAGTTATTAAAGTCAAAGTCGCTGTCGCTTACCGAGTAAATGGAAGCGGCTTCTATTGCCTCTTTCTCCGTTAGCAAAGGCAGAATACCGGGCAGCCTGGCAGCCAGCATGGTTTTACCGGTGCCGGGCGGGCCGATAAATAGCGCATTATGCCCACCGGCGGCTACGATTTCGAGCGCTCTTTTAGCATGGTTTTGACCTTTTATATCCGCAAGGTCAAGTTCGTTATTAATATAGTTTGCAGTGCTGGTATTGGTAAACGGGGTAATTTTTTCAAGCTGATTTAAGTGCGCGCAAATTTGCAGCAGTGACTTTCCACCTAAGACATTTGCGCTTTTACAAAGAGCCGCCTCTTTTAAATTAGCAGCCGGAATTATCAAGGTTTTGCCGGACTTTTTACAGGCGATAGCCGCTGGCAGTGTGCCTTTGACTGGCCGTAAGCCGCCGCTAAGCGCCAGTTCTCCGGCAAATTCATACTCAGCCAGGCTTTTCTGGCTCACCTGGGCCGAAGCAGCGAGGATGCCGATAGCAATCGGCAAATCATAGCGTCCGCCTTCTTTGGGTAAGTCTGCCGGGGCCAGGTTGACCGTGATTCGTTGCTGGGGGATTTTAAAGCCGGAACTTTTTAATGCGCCGCGTACCCGGTCTTTACTTTCCTTAACCGCAGTTTCGGGCAGGCCAACTATTGAAATTCCCGGCAGCCCGCGACTGGTTAATGCTTCAACCGTAACCGGTATCGCGTCAATTCCGGCAAGAGCACGGGTTTTTACTGTAGCAAGCGCCATGTTAATTTTTATTATTATTTATTTGTTTATTTGTATTTTACTTAAAATTCGAGATTAGTCTTTTGGTTTTTTCTCCTCTAAATCCTTTACTCTTTGTTCCAGAATTTCAAGTTTTTTCTCAAGATTTTCCAGCACCAGTTTTTGCACATTGAGCTCCTCGGAATTCACCAGATCCATTTTTTTGAATGTGGCTTGTAAAATCTCGACAAAATTCTTTTCTAAATCCTGTTTAAGCCTGCTGTCAATATTCGGCAAAACTTCGGACAATTTATTTGCCAACTCATCTATAATCTGCAAATTAATCATTTCTAACTATTTAACTTCCTCGCACTAGTATAGTCAAAAGATGAATCCGAATCTTGAGATTTTACGGCCCTATCCGTTTACCAGGCTTAACCAGCTTCTGGAAAATGTTAAACCTGCAGAAAAAAATCACATTTCGCTGTCTATCGGCGAGCCTAAGGCCGCTACCCCGGATTTTATTCAAAAGGCCTTGATTGAGCATGTGGCTGAATTACGAACTTATCCCAAGACTTTAGGGATGACAGAACTGCGCGAAGCGATTGCTAACTGGCTGCTAGCAAGATTTAAACTGCCGCCATCCAGCCTTGAGCTTGAAAAGAATATTTTACCGGTCAACGGTACCCGTGAAGCTTTGTTTGCCTTGGCCCAGGCAGCCCTTGATACTAGTGATACTAAACCTTTAGTTATCTTGCCCAACCCGTTTTACCAGATTTACGAGGGTGCAGCTTTGCTGGCCGGAGCCAGTCCAATGTTTATCAATCTTAGTTCTGATAATGATTTTAAAGCAGATTTTACCAAGATTGATAGCGAAGACTGGCAACGCTGTCAGCTTTTATATATATGCTCGCCAAATAACCCTACCGGCAGTGTGTTGGATTACGGCATTTTGCAAAAGCTTATTGCCCTGGCGCAAAAACATGATTTTATAATTGCCTCTGATGAATGTTATTCGGAAATATATCCAGATGAGGATAATCCGCCGCCCGGTCTTTTACAGGCAGCGGCCAAGATGGGCAACAAGGATTATAAAAACTGTGTGGTTTTTCATAGCTTGTCGAAAAGATCAAACTGTCCAGGTTTACGCTCGGGTTTTGTTGCCGGCGATGCGAAGATATTGGAAAAATTCTTACAGTATCGCACCTATCATGGCTCGGCTATGCCGCCGCATCATCAATATGCCAGCATTGCTGCCTGGTCTGACGAGGACCATGTAAAAGAAAACCGCGAACAGTACCGCAAGAAATTCATCGAAGTTTTGAAAATATTTAAAGACAAGCTGGAGGTTCGGGCCCCACAAGCCGGGTTTTATTTATGGGCCAAGACCCCTGGTTCTGATACCGATTTTGCTTGCAAGCTATATGAGAAAGAGAATGTAAGCGTGTTGCCGGGCAGTTTTTTATCCCGGGAGATTAACGGGTATAATCCCGGAAGTCAGTACATTAGAATGGCGCTGGTGGCGGGACTGGATGAATGCATCGAGGCTGCCCGGCGAATTGTGAATATTTTATAAATGGATTGCAGGAAACGACATGTCTGAAATTAAGGATATTATTGAGAAGGCTTTTGATCAACGAGCTGAAATTACCCCACGTAATGCCGACACTCTGGTGCGCGAGGCAGTGGATGAAGTAATTGCTGAGCTGGATAAGGGCGAATTAAGAGTGGCGGAAAAGAAAGACGGTGACTGGGCGGTTAATGAGTGGGTTAAAAAGGCTGTGCTGTTATCTTTTCGCCTTGAAGACAATTTTTTTATGAAAGGCGGTTTTACCAATTATTTTGATAAGGTGCCGTCCAAATATGCTGATATGAGTTCGCGCGAGATTCGTGATACTGGGGTCAGGGTAGTGCCACCGGCTTCGGCACGCCGTGGTTCCTATATTGCACCTGGTACAGTTTTGATGCCATCTTATGTAAATATCGGAGCCTATGTTGATTCCGGCACCATGGTGGATACCTGGGCTACGGTTGGCTCCTGCGCCCAGATCGGTAAAAATGTACATTTATCTGGCGGGGTCGGCATCGGCGGTGTGCTGGAGCCTTTACAGGCCGCCCCGACCATAATTGAGGATAACTGCTTTATCGGTGCCCGTTCCGAAGTGGTGGAAGGTGTAATAGTCGAAGAAGGCGCTGTAATTTCCATGGGAGTTTTTATCGGCCAGAGCACTAAAATCCTGAACCGGGAGACTGGTGAAGTCAGTTATGGCAGGGTGCCGGCCGGTTCAGTGGTAGTATCCGGCAGTATGCCGTCAGCTGATGGCTCCTATTCTTTATATTGCGCGGTAATCGTTAAACAGGTTGATGAAAGAACCCGCAGCAAGGTAGGGATCAACGAGCTTTTGCGTGACATTTAAAATCTACGGAATAAGTAACTGCGATACGGTGCGCAAGGCGCGCAAATGGCTGGCTGTAAATAATATAGAAATAGAGTTTCACGATTTTAGAAAAGACGGCCTGACCCAAGGCCAGGTAAACAACTGGCTTAAGTACCTAAGCTGGCAGCAATTATTAAACAAACGCAGTACAAGCTATCGTGGGCTTGCCGAGGAGATTAAAAACAATCTTAACGAAAAAACCGCCGTTAAGCTTATGCTTGAAAACCCGACTTTAATTAAGCGTCCGCTATTGGAGCTTACAGATAAGGTACTGGTCGGATTTGATGAAAACACATATGAAAGCCTCATATGAATAAAGTCCTGGAATATGCCAAAAACTTACTGGCACGTGAGTCGGTTGCTCCGGATGATGCAGGTTGTCAGGATTGGCTGGCGGCAAAGCTTGATGCTTTAGGTTTTATTAATGAACCTATGCAGTTTGGCGCGGTAAAGAATCTCTGGGCCAGATACGGGCAGGGTAAAAAACTATTCGTATTTGCCGGGCATACCGATGTGGTGCCGACCGGGCCTGAGGCTAATTGGCACAGCAAGCCGTTTGCGCCCACAATCAAAGATGGATATTTGCATGCTAGAGGCGCGGCGGATATGAAATCATCTATCGCGGCAATGCTGGTGGCATTTGAAAAATTTCTCAGTGAAACCCCTGAGCCTGAAATTGACCTGGGGGTTTTAATTACTGCCGATGAAGAAGGCCCGGCAGTTGACGGCACGGTTAAGGTGGTTGAGGCTCTAGAAGGGCGCAATGAAAAGATAGACTGGTGTCTGGTGGGAGAGCCGACAGCTGAATTTAAGGTTGGAGATGTAGTAAAAAACGGCAGGCGCGGTTCATTGAACGCCGACCTTTGCATAAACGGTGTGCAAGGCCATGTGGCTTATCCACACTTACTAAAAAACCCCGTACATCTTGCAAGTCAGGCTTTGGCAGACCTCGCGGCGACTGTCTGGGATGAGGGCAATGAATTTTTTCCGCCTACCAGTATGCAAATTTCTAATATAAACGCCGGTACCGGTGCCACTAATGTTACGCCGGGTGAGCTTAAGGTGGTATTTAATTTCAGGTTTTCTACCGAGCAGACTGAAGAGAGTTTAAAAGTTAAAACCACCGAGATTCTGGATAAACATGAGCTTGACTACACTATCAACTGGTCTTTATCCGGTAATCCTTTTATAACTAAAACCGGTCATTTGCTGGATGCGGCAGCTTTCGCAATTAAAGAGGCTTGTGGCATTACTACTGAGCTTTCAACCTCTGGCGGCACCTCGGATGGACGATTTATCGCCCCGACCGGGGCACAGGTTCTGGAACTTGGTCCTAGCAATGCGACTATTCATAAGGTAAATGAAAAAATAAAGCTTAAAGATCTGGATAGTTTAGTGGATATTTACCAAAAAATACTGGATTACTTAAATCAGCATGCCGCAAACAACGCATAAAATCTATACCAGAAAAATTCTAATTACTCTGTTGGGTTTCCTGTTGATCGGTGCTGCCGGTTTTGGGGTACTGGACAAACAGGGTGAGAGTTATGTTAACAGCGGACTTACCAGGGCTTTAGTGGCCTTTGGCGTATCACGCGGGCTTAACGGGGTTATTTCGGTGGCTCAGAACACAGAGCTTTCCTTGCAGCCGGTTGGGGTCGGACTTAATTTGGCGCCAGGACAGATCTTGGGTCCCATTAATGATCTTATTGAAAGGTTTTCAACCGTGATGCTATTTAGCGCCTCATCCTTAGGAGTACAGAAACTTTTGCTGGAAGTGGCATCGAGCAAGATTATTATGGTAATGTCCGGGCTTATTTTGCTGCTGTTGATTTTTAATGAATGGCGTAGTAAAAAATTCCTGCCGGCATGGTTTAACCGGGCGCTTATTATATTTTTAATTATCCGCCTGTCGGTGCCAATTATGTCAATTGTCAGTGAAGGATTTTATCAGCTGTTTCTAAAAGCAAATTATGAAAGCTCCATGCAGCAGCTGGAAACTGCCTCCAGGGATATAGAAACTCTAAGCAAGGAAGAACAGGAAATTAAAACTGAAGTGGACGGTTCAATTTTAGGCAAGGCCAGGCAAATTTTCAAATCTACTGCCGACAGCGCCAATCTTGGTAAAAAATTTGAAAAATATAAACAGGCTGCCGCCAGATTAAGCTCGGAAGTGGTAGATATGATAGTAGTGTTTATAGTACAGACCGTGTTGTTTCCGGTTCTGTTCCTATGGCTGGTTATTAAGTTCAGTGAAAAGCTGCTGGCAAAATAAATAAGGCCAGCCCGAAGCTATAATTTAGCCTGGGCGCTGCAGACTTAAGCTGCCGTTTTCGGTATAAATTATAATGCCATAAGGGCTGCCTTTAACACTCATTATGTCATCACCGGCAACTTTAGTTTTAGCAACCACCTTACCATTAGTACTATCAAGCCAAAATACTACATTGCTTTTTTTAACTCCTACTGCCACATAGCGGCCATAGGCCGCAGGGCCAGTAAGATCGTAACCACGCAAAAAGGCTTTTTCCCATACTTTAGCGCCATTGTCCTTGTTAAACCCGGTGATAAGCCCCTGTTCATGGGTGAGTACTAGCGCATTGCCACTGACAGCTGGCGGCTGGACGCTGGAGTATTTTGCTGACCATATCGCAGTGCCGCTTACAGCATCAATTTTACTCACATTGCCGTGGAACGACACAACATACATTCTGTCACCCTCCATGACTGGAGTTGCGTCAACATCTACTATCCGGTCTATAATATTCCGGCCGTGGGAATAAGCTACCGGTTCCAGCCACTCAATATTACCGTTTGCATAATCAAGTGCCATAAGATTGCCGTCGTCCAGGCCCATGACAGCTTTGTTGCCATAAAATACCGGGGAGGCACCACTATGGATGGTAAGTTTTGGCGGTTCATGTTTTTGCTGCCAAATTACATTGCCGGCCGGATTGAGGCCATATATGTCGCCATTAAGAGTGCGGGCCACTACGGTTCCGGCTTTGCCGGCCGGGGCTCCAATTAATCCGCCTAAAACTTTACTTTTTAAAACCAGCTTACCGTTTTGTTTGGCAAAGCCCAAAACCTGACCTGAGTTTGAGCCGATATATATATTGTTAGTGCCGGTGCCGACTCCGGTGCTCATGGTTTTATTTAATTTATTTTGCCAGAATAGTTTGCCGTTCTTTATGCTGATAGCCTTTATTGTGCCGTTTTCGGCGTTGGCATAAACTGCAGAACCTGTTATTAACGGGTCTAATATGTTGGATTTTTTACCACTGCCATTGCCAATTTTAGTGTGCCAGGCCTGCCCAATTTTTATACTGGCTGCAGGCTTTATTTTTTTTAAAGGTGTGCGGCTGCGTTCCAGCGCTGATTTGCCGGAACAGGAGACCAGAAAAGCCAATATCAAGATCAACCAGAGTTTATTTAGCATTTTCATTCGCCGAGGTTATTCAGTTTCATATCAATAAGATTTAAAGCATCTGGATTTTCTAAGGTTAAAAGCTTGGCTTTGTTGTACAACTCACGAGCTTTTGTTGTATCACCCTTTTTGGTATATGCGTCGGCCAGGGTAATTGTGTATTGCCCGGCAAAGCTTTTAGCATCCGTGCCCTGCAAAAGTTTTATGGCTTCTGCATAATTCTTTTCATTTATTTCAATTCTGGCAAGGTTTAATCTCGCTAATAATTGAAACCCGGTAATCTTGGCATTTTGCATTACCCACTCAAGACTCTTTCTGGCTTTGGCGACATCTTGAACCTCAACCGCCTTGGCTGCAGCTATCATATTGGCACTTACCGCATACACGCTAGAGGAATTATCACTGGTAAATTTGTCATTAGCGATTAGATATTCCTCAGCGTTTTGAGTTGTAAGTTGAATGAAGCCGTCTGAGGCTAATTTATTTTGCTTTGCCTGATATCCCTGATAATAGTTCCAGCCAAAAATTCCACCGCCGCCGATAACCAGGCCTAAAATTATGCTCAGGCCGTTTTCTCTAAGCCATTTTTTTACAATTTCAGCTTCGTCGCGTTCTGTAGTTAAATCCATAACTTCCTAAATGTTTTGCAGCCAGTCTGGTATTTTTTCAAAATCAACTGCAGGCAGTTGCTCATTATTTAATAAATCCTTAACGCCGGCAATTTGGTTTTTAATCTCATCCTCCCCCAGTATCAAGGCATAACGCGCACCTGATTTATCCGCGCGTTTGAACTGGGCTTTGAAGCTGCCGCCATCGTGGTTGCTAATTATAGTTAAATCCGGCCGTGTATCGTGTAGTTTTTCTGCCAGAGCCAAACCCGCAGCTTGCGCCTTGTCTCCAACCATAACCAGATAAATGTCAGGATTATGTTTTATTGGTTCTATATTTTGCGCCTTTAACAGAGCTAAAATTCTCTCCAAACCTAAGGCAAAACCCACCGCTGGGGTCGTGTTCTTACCGCCTAAATGTTCAACCATGCTGTCATAACGCCCGCCAGCACATATGGTGCCCTGGGCGCCAAGCTCGGTGGTCATCCATTCAAAGACCGTTTTGCCGTAATAATCAAGCCCACGCACCAGGCGGGGGTTTATTGTATATTCGATGCCAATAGTTTCCAAAATTCGACATAATTCAGCAAAATGTTCTGCTGATTCGCCATCCAGATAATCACTAAGACTAGGAGCATCAGCGATTAAATCTTGCATATCGGGGTTTTTACTATCAAGGATGCGCAAGGGATTAGAGTCCAGCCTTCGTTTACTGTCTGCATCAAGCTCGGCTTCACGGTTTTTAAAAAACTTAACCAGAGCATCTTTATATAAATTCCTTGATTCTATGGTGCCAAGCGAATTAAGCTCTAGTTTTACGTTTTTTATCCCTAATTTTTGCCACAGGCGGGCACTTAAGATGATGATTTCGGCATCTATTCCCGGGCCTTGCATGCCAAAGGCTTCACAGCCTAATTGATGAAACTGCCGATAACGACCCTTCTGCGGCCTTTCGTGGCGGAACATCGGCCCCTGATACCAAAGTTTATGCCGGCTTTGCAGTTTGCCGTGTTCAATCAGGGCCCGTACTATACTGGCGGTGTTTTCCGGCCGCAAGCTCAGGCTGTCGCCATTTTTATCGCTAAAGGTGTACATTTCCTTTTCAACTATATCGGTAACCTCCCCGATTGAACGTTTGAAAAGCCCGGTGGGTTCGACTAACGGGGTGCGAATTTCGCGATAGCCATAGGAATCTAATAAAGCGGCGAAAGTCTGCTCCACATACTGCCATAGATAAATGTCATCCGGCAGGATATCGTTCATGCCGCGTACTGACTGGATTTTATTACTCACTTAAAACCTGTAACTTGTCACGAATATTTTTTTCCAAGACATCGACCAGTGAATTGTTATCTACCTTGTGATCTGGCATGCCATCGATATAAATCAGATTCGGTTGACCGCCGGTAACCCCAACTGCAACCTCTTTGGCCTCACCGGGCCCGTTCACTACACAACCGATAATCGCCACATCCATGCTTTGACTTATATCTTCCAGGCGGGATTCTAATTCATTTACAACCTTAATTACATCAAAGTTCTGTCTGGAACATGAAGGGCAGGCAATGATATTTATCCCGCGGCTCCTAAGCTTAAGGCTTTTTAATATATCAAAACCGACTTTGACTTCTTCTACCGGGTCGGCGGCTAATGAAACCCTGATAGTATCGCCAATACCCTCGGCCAAGAGCATGCCAAGACCAATGGCAGACTTTACCGTACCGGAACGAATCCCGCCGGCTTCAGTGATTCCCAGATGCAGGGGATTATCCAGCATGCTAGATATTTTACGGTAGGCCTTTACCGTCATCGCCACATCCGAGGCTTTAAGGCTTAATTTAAAATTGCTAAAGTCAAATTTATCTAAAATCTCTACATGGCGCATCGCCGACTCCACCAGGGCCTCGGCAGTAGGTTCTGTGTATTTTTTTTGTAAATCCTTTTCTAAGGAGCCGGCATTTACCCCGATTCTTATCGGGATATTTTTATCCTTGGAACTTTGTACTACTGCCCGGATACGTTGTTCTTTGCCGATATTGCCGGGATTTATCCGCAAACAATCCGCGCCGTTTTCCGCTACCTTAAGCGCAATTTTATAATCAAAGTGAATATCAGCCACTAATGGCGCGCTGGTTTGCCGCCTTAGCTTGGCAAATGCCTCGGCGGCATCCATTGTCGGCACTGAAACCCGTATGATGTCAGCACCGGCTTTTAAGATGCGGTTTATTTGCGCAAGAGTTGCCTTTACATCCAGGGTGTCGGTATTGGTCATGCTTTGCACCGAGATTGGATTGCTGCCGCCTATCATCACATCCTTAACTTTGACTTCCTTAGTTTTGCGGCGTTTTACAACAAAATCATCCATGACATTTTTTAAGATTTTCCCGCGCCAATTGCGGAGTGGTATAGGTTGGATCAGTTAAAAGTTCGGTTAATAAGGCCCGGCCTTTGACCGGTTGGCCCTGCAGGCATAAATTAACTGCATAGGCATTTTTAGCTTCCGGATATTTACCGCCACGCAGCTTCAAGGCCTTAGCAAAATACTCATTTGCTGCCGGATACTTAAAGTTACGTTGTAAAGCCAGAGCATATACATAATTAATCCGGGCGCTATCAGGTTTTAGTTTAAGTGCGCGTCCGGCCCGCTCCACAGCCAGATCATTGCGGTTTTGCGCAAGATAGGCCAGACTAAGTCTGGTATAAGTCTCCGCCAATTCGTTTTGTTTCGATGGAGTATGCGGATTAATGCTGCAGGCACTTAATAATAGAGCCAGGAATAGTATTTTCACTTAACTGCCTTTTTGCTGCGCCTGGTCTTATCTTGAACTTTACCAGCCAGCTGCCCGCAGGCCGCTTCGATATCCTGGCCTCTAGTACGCCTTACGATAGTGTTTATGCCAGAGCGCATTAATTTTTGTTGGAAGTCCGCAATAGTGCTTTGCTTTGAGCATTTATATTTACTGCCGGGAAAAGGGTTATGCGGGATTAAATTTACCTTGGCTGGTACTCCCTGTAATAGTCTAATTAATTCCTTGGCATGTTTAACAGTATCGTTTATTCCGTCCAGCATCACATACTCAAAAGTGACTTTCATCTTGTGTTTGTCTTTTACATAATCCTTACAGGCTTTTAGTAATTCCTGAAGCGGATATTTGTTATTTATCGGCACCAGTTTATCTCTAAGCTTATCATTCGGGGCATGTAAAGAAACCGCCAATGCCACATCGGTCTTTTCGCCAAGCTCGTTGATCTTAGGCACCACACCTGAAGTGCTGACGGTAATCTTCCAGCGCGAAAGGCCATAGGCGTTATCATCCAGCATGATCTTAATTGCTGATAAAGTAGCATCGAAATTAAGCAGAGGCTCACCCATGCCCATAATCACCACATTGGTGACTTTATTTTCCGCATCATCTTTCAAAAGTACGTGTTGTGCCAGCCACAGCTGGGAGATTATTTCCGACGAACTTAAATTGCGGCTATAACCTTGCTGTGCGGTATAGCAAAACTCGCAGTTTAACGAACAGCCGACCTGAGAAGAAATACATAAGGTGCCGCGACCGGCAGTCGGGATATAGACAGTTTCAACCTTATTGCCATCGCTAAGCTCGATAAGAAACTTGCGGGTGCCATCCTGAGCCTTTTTATCCAGGACAATTTTTGGAACTTCTAATTTGGCGATGTCATCAAGTTTCGCCCTTAAGGCTTGACTTAGATTTGACATCTTTGCAAAATCAGTTACTCCCAACTGATGCACCCATTTTAAAACCTGGGTAGCACGAAAGGATTTTTCGCCTAAAGAAACAAAAAAATCCTTGAGCTCCTCAGCGCTTTTACCGAGCAGCTCAGGATTTTTTTTTACTTCATCTAGTACGAGGGCAAAGCTCATCGTCGGTGAAGAAAAATTTTATTTCTGCGGCAGCGGTTTCCGGCGCGTCTGAGCCATGCACTGCATTTTCATCTACCGTGTTGGCAAAATCAGCACGTATAGTACCGGGATCTGCTTCCGCTGGATTGGTTGCGCCCATGATGTTACGGTTTTGTTTGATTGCATCTTCACCTTCCAAAACCTGCACCACTACCGGGCCTGAAGTCATAAATTCCACCAAATCCTGGTAAAAAGGCCTTTCCTTATGCACTGCATAAAAGCCACCTGCCTGCTCTTTGGTTAAATGTAGCATTTTGCTGGCAATAATCTTTAATCCGGCATCTTCAAACCTGGTTAGAATCTGACCGATAACATTCTTTGCCACCGCGTCCGGCTTGATAATAGAAAAAGTACGCTCAATAGCCATTATTACTCCAAAACATAGATAAAAACCGCGTAATTTTACCATGAATGCTGGATTGAAAATTGTTATACATTGCTTTTGCCAGAGCAGGTGGTTTAAACTCGAACCGTCTTAATATTTGTTTTTATTTTTTTACAGCAATTATAATATCGAACTTTTACAGCCGCTCGTAGCTCAGCTGGATAGAGCGTCGCCCTCCGGAGGCGGAAGTCAGAGGTTCGAATCCTCTCGAGCGGGCCATACCAGGTTTGTTAAAAATGAAAAATAACACCATAGCTTGTACAATCAAGGAATATAAATTAACCAGAGATTTATTTTCTCCAACAGATGCTTAGACAAATCAAAAATAAAATTACACAATCGACCCTGGTTACAATGGTTGAAATACTGCTATTTATCCTGGTTGCTTATTTTCTTGCCAGGATAATATTGGTGCTGTTTTTCAGCCCTGAAGAGACAAAACCAGGTTTTGATTATAAACCTGGGCCAAGCATACACACCAGTACGAGCTATAACTTTATCCCGGTTGAGTTATTTGGCAAAGAAGTAAAAAAACCAGTGGCAAGAACACAAAAAAAGGTCGTATCAGCTAATTTAAATTTAAAGTTAAATGGGATTATTAAAAATCAGGATAAAAGCGTGGCCCTGATTGCAAAGTCCGGATCTAAAACCAAAGTTTACGCCATAGGTGATAAGATTATACCGGGAGTTACGGTAAAAGCAGTGCACAATGATTATGTGATCTTATTGCATAACGGCCAGGACAAAATACTTAAAATAGAAAAAAAGACCGGTGCAGGCGATATTTTCAATATAAGAGAAAGAAAAAATCCAACCATGCAAACTAAAATATCTAATTATAAAAGACAGCTAACAAAGAACCCGCAAGTGCTTTCAGGTCTCTTCACCGGCAAACCTTTTATGCAGGATGGAAAATATCAAGGTTTGCAGATAAGTCCCGGCAAAGACAAGGAGTTATTTGATTATCTGGGCCTGCAAGACGGTGATGTAATAATGACGGTTGACAATATCCCGTTAAATGATTTTGTCGGTTTACATAAGCTTGCGGGCAAAATAGAAACCAAATCCAAAATTGAGATTTTGCTTTTAAGAGACGGAATTGAACAGCGAGTTACTTTGAATTTAGGTGGCCAGCATTAAGTAACGTAACTATGTGTTAGAGTACAATGATTTTTAAAAAGTCAGGAAAAGGAAGAAAAGATGGGCATGCATGATAAAGATTTAAACAGTAGAAAAACGATATTTTTTCTGGAGATATAACCCAAACCGAATTAGGTTTTAAGGTTATTACTGATGTGCATATTGTTGGAACTGTTACTGGATTAATGTATTTAGCGGCTGCATATATTCATCACTCTTTTAGTTCAAGGCAATAATTTATTTAACAAAATCCACGGTTTAAGTGTACAATCAATCGCCCTGCGCTTTTTAATGTTAAATGGCATGTCAACAAGATATAAAAAATGCTAAAAATTACTAACCTATTCCTGATCCTGTTCCTAACAGTCGGTTTTTCCAATAAATCTGCGCTGGCGGAAACTGCCGGGTTAAATTTCCAGGAAGCTGATATACGGGCGGTGATAGAGGCCGTGTCCCAGGCCACCAGTAAAAATTTCATTATTGACCCTAGAGTTAAAGGTCGGGTCACTTTAGTCTCTCCTGCGGATATTGATTCTGATGACCTGTATGATGTGTTTTTATCTATATTAAAAGTACATGGTTTTATTGCTATTGAGGACACCGACACCGGAGTGGTAAGGGTCCTGCCGGCAAATGAAGCCAGAACCGAGGCAGAATTAGCAGAGCAGGAAAAGGGTCCGGCGGATGAGGTGCTGGTTAAGATAATCAAGATTGAAAATACTCAGGCTGCTCAGTTAGTGCCGATTTTACGTCCATTGATTTCCAAGACCGGCCATTTGGCAGCGCATGTGGGTTCAAATAATATAGTAGTCACCGATACCAGAAGCAATATAGAGAAGCTGGAAAAAATTGTAAAAAAAATGGATGGTATCAGCGAGTCTGATTTAAAAATTATAAAGCTTAAAAATGCTGCAGCGACCGATGTAGTAAGTTTACTGGCAGATGTTTTACAAAAAAATACCGGCACCGAATCCAAAGCCATAACCGGTTTTACTATGGTGGCGGAAGAAAGGACCAACAGTGTAATTTTAAGCGGAAGCCCTGCAGAAATTAAAAAAGCCACAGATTTACTACAGGAGCTTGATTCGCCGGTTAATGTACAAAGCGGCACGGCAGTGATTAAACTAAAGTATGCCCTGGCTAAAGATATTGTTGAAATTATAAATAAAGTCTATAGTGAACAATCCGATACAAAAAAACCTGCTGCGGTTTCATCAACCCAAATTTCAGTCGATGAAAAAACCAATTCGGTTGTAGTAATCGGCCCGCCGAAAGATGTGGCGAAAATTCGTAGAATTGTAGCTAAACTGGATGTAAAGCGCACCCAGATTATGGTCGAAGCCTTGATAGTCGAGATGAGCGCGGATAAATCCAAACAGCTTGGCATCCAGTGGGGTGGCTATTATGATGATGGAGGCTCTGACACCCCATCACTTGATTTTCCGGTTGGCATAGGCCGGCTGGTAGGTTCAGTTAAATCCGGCAATCATTTGACTTTCGGCCTGGTAGCCAGGGCACTGGCAGAAGATGCTGATGCTAATCTAATCTCTGCGCCCAGTCTGTTGACTTTAGAGAATGAGGAAGCGGAAATTGAAATAGGGCGTGAGGTGCCCTTTCTAACCGGCACCTATACCTCGACCGGTAACAGCTCCAATCCTGATAATCCTTTTACTACCATCAGTCGTGAAAATGTAGGCTTAAAGCTTAAAATCACTCCGCAACTTAATAAAGGCGGCACCATTAAGCTTGCGATAGAGCAGGAATTTTCCAATATTTTACCAGGGGCGCAAGCGGCTATTGGCGCTTCGGATGTGGTAACCAGCAAGCGCCTTATAAAGACCAATGTCCTGGTTAAAGATGGTTACATGATAGTTCTGGGGGGGTTGATAGATGATAATGTAAGAGAAGGTGAAAGCAACACTCCCGGTTTATCTAAAATACCGCTTCTGGGTAATTTGTTTCGTGATCGCAGCACTACCAAGGAAAAAAGAAATCTTATGATATTCATAAGGCCTTACATAGTAAGAAACGATAAGGTCAGCAACCAGTTAACCGGCAACCGCTATAATTATATTAGAAATTTACAGCTGCAACGTAGAAAGCAGGGGGTGACCTTAATGCCGGGTGAATCACAACCTTTGATAAAAAATTTATATGGTACAGCTCCCGGTGCCGCAAATGCTAAGCCTGACATGGTTCATACGACCCCTAAAGCCAAAGCTAGAAAAAACCGTATCAAGCCGTTTTATCAGAATAAGGGTGAAGATTATGATGTTTTAAATCCTTCATATGATAATTAAAAGACCAAAAGCCTGAAACCATTTTTAATATGGATTTAAAACAAACGGAATTAACCGGAAGTTTAAGTGAAAAAATAAGCTTTGTTTTTGCCCGTAAGCATGGGGTTATTTTGATGGAGGACTCTGAAAATCCACTGTTTAAATTTAGAGAAAAGATATCCTTGGCTTTGTTAAATGAGTTGCAACGCACTTCCGGTGTAAATCTGAATTTGGACGTTATAAACAAAGACGAGTTTGACAAACTCTTGCAGAAAAAATATTCGGATCAGGCTCATGGTTCGGTGCAGGCTATGGACAGCCTGGATAATTTTGATTTGGATAAGGTAGCCGAAGAGCTCGGTGAACCGACCGAGCTTCTAGAATATACTGATGATGCCCCGATTATTAAACTATTAAATGCGCTAATTACCGAAGCGGTACGGGAAAATGCTTCGGATATACATATTGAAGAGTATGAAAACCGCTTAAGGATAAGATTTAGGATTGACGGCGAACTAAAAGAAGTGTTAAACCCGGACCGCAAATTTGCACCATTTATCGTATCCAGAGTCAAGGTAATGGCCAAACTGGATATTGCAGAAAAAAGAGTCCCGCAGGACGGAAGGATTTCAGCCTATATCGGCGGCAAACCGGTGGACATTAGGGTTTCTACCATTCCTGCCGGCAGCAGTAAGGAGCGGGTAGTGCTGCGACTTCTGAATAAGGAGGCTGGCCGTATAACTCTGGACAAGTTGGGAATGCCGAATGACATGCAACTTCTCATAAAAAAAGTTATAACCAGGCCGCATGGTATTTTTTTAGTTACTGGCCCTACAGGTTCCGGTAAAACCACAACCTTGTATGCGATGTTAAGCTTTTTAAATAACAAAGAGCGCAACATCATGTCGATAGAAGATCCGGTCGAATACTATATTGACGGTATTAACCAAACCCAGACTAAAGAGAACATAGGTATGACTTTTGCTAAAGGTCTAAGATCTATCCTACGTCAGGATCCGGATGTTATCATGGTAGGCGAAATAAGAGACCTGGATACGGCTGAAGTTTCGGTGCAAGCAAGCCTTACCGGTCATATGGTATTTTCCACTTTGCATACCAATACTGCGGTCGGGGCGGTTACCCGCCTACGCGATATGGGAGTTGAGCCTTATCTTCTGGCATCAAGTCTAACTGCGGTATTAGCGCAAAGACTGGTACGGGTTTTATGTGATAGATGTAAAGTGGAAAAATCCGCAGACAGTTTGGAGAGAAATCTGCTTGGTGTGGAGGCTGATAAAAAGATTAAAATATACGAGGCCAAGGGTTGCCCCGAGTGTCAATACAAAGGCTATAAGGGCCGTACCGGGGTATTTGAATTGTTTGTAGTAGATAGAAACCTGGAACAATTAATTCATAAAGGAACATCGGAAGCTGGAATACTTGAAGCGGTAAGACAAAAGCATTCTAGCTTATTTGCGATGGGAGCCGAACTTGTAATACAGGGCCTAACTTCTATGGAGGAGATAATGCGGGTGGCCAGTCAAGAGGAATCCTAGAAGATGCCGGCATTTAACTGGCAGGCTCTAGATGCCAGAGGCAGGGTAAAAAAAGGGCTAACCGAAGCTGACTCACAAAGCGCGCTTATTGAAAAGCTGCGCCAACAAGACTTAAGTCCGACTAAAATTGAAGCAGGAAAGAAAAAGTCAAGAAAGCAAATAGCAAACTTTGATTTCTTATACTTTAAAAGAGTTTCAGCCAAAACCTTATTTACCATAACCCGGCAGCTGGCGACCTTGCTAAAACAGGGGATTCCGATAGATTCGGCCTTAGCGACCATAATTCAGCAATCTGTTAAGGCCGGCAGTATAAATTTATTGACTGGAATAAGAGCCAAGGTAATCGAAGGACATACTCTGGCCCAGGCCTTGTCAGAATTTCCTCAAGTTTTTCCGGATTTTTATATCTACACTGTTGCGGCAGGAGAAAAATCTGGTAATTTACCGTTGGTGCTGGAGAGTCTTGCCGATTATTTGCACTCTACATATACCAGCCGCCAGAAAATCCTGCTTGCTCTTATCTACCCAATATTTGTATTAATAGTTGCGTTTAGTGTAATAGGAATTTTACTGACATTGGTGGTTCCGGATATAGTGAAAGTGTTTGCCGGCACCAATCAGGATTTACCGTTTATAACCAAAGGCTTGATAAGCCTGAGTGATTTTTTACAAGGTAATGGCCTGGCTATCTTATTTGGCCTGCTGGTTATTTTATTAAGCCTGAATTATGCATTTAAAACCGATACCGGCAAGCTGTGGCTGCATAAATTCCTGCTTAAATTGCCGGTTTACGGTAAGCTTTTGAAAAATTCCGCGGCCTTAAGGTTTATCAAGACATTAAGCATCCTGCTTAAAAGTAAGGTTGAGATAACCGAAGCTATAAATATTTCATCCCAGGTGGTTAACGTATTGCCGCTAAAAAATAAATTGAGCCTGGTAAGACAGGAAGTGCAGGAGGGCATGGCCCTTGGAAAGTCATTGGAAAAAACCGGTATTTTTTCTCCGTTATTATTAAGCCTGGTGGCAAGCGGCGAGAAAAGCGGTGCCCTGGCTGAAATGCTTGAAGAAGGCGCTGAAATTCAGGAACAGGATTTGTTGGCGGCAATTTCGGTTGTGGTCGGGGTATTTGAACCGGTCATGATATTATTAATGGGACTTATAGTGCTTATAATAGTACTGGCCATCCTGGTGCCGATTTTTGATATGAATACATTAGTGAGGTAGAATAGTGAAAAGAAGAAAGCAAGATGGTTTTACCTTAATCGAGGTAATGGTGGTGGTGGTTATCCTGGGGATTCTGGCTTTGCTGGTAGTGCCGAGAATAATGGATCGGCCGGATGAAGCCAGAGTGGTAAAAGTCCAGCATGATATCAGAGCAATTGAGGCGGCCTTGAATCTGTATCGGCTTGATAATTATAAATATCCTGATTCGTCTCAGGGCTTACAGATATTAAAAGAAAAATACTTAGATAGAGTGCCAAAAGATCCGTGGCAGAATAAATACGTCTATGAAATACCCGGAACCCATGGCCAAAGTTTTGACTTATATTCCTTGGGCGCCGACGGGGCGCAGGGCGGCGAAGGCATCAATAAAGATATCGGCAACTGGGATCTCTAAGGCCTGGTAGTTGGTATGCGGTTACTTTAAAAAAACCTATGGAGATTTCTGTTTGTTGATTTGGATTATTGTTAATTAAGAGTGCCCCCTTATTATTTTTTGGTTAAACACGTTAAATGCTAGGATACCGAAAATGACAACAAAATATAAAAAACAGTCTATTAAAGGGTTTACCTTGCTGGAACTTCTAGTGACTATGGTGATTATCGGCATAATTACCGGCTTGGTAGTATTGTCTGTCAAATCCGTAAGTAAAATCGACGAACTTAAATCCTGGATGCTGACTTTTGAACAAAATCTTGAATACGCTAAAGATATGTCGGTATTAAGAAGAAAAAACTACGGCATAGTATTCAGCGCCAAAAATCTAAGTTTTATGCAAAATGATGATTCTGAATGGGTGTTAAGCTCTGATCCTGCTTTGGGTAAGATGCAATACCCAAAAGGCAGCTTTATAAATTTGTATCTTAGACAGGATAAGCTGTTGGTCGATGATAATAAAAAAGTTAATGTAACTATAAATGCCGTTTCTGATATTACGCCGTTTGAACTACATCTGGTTCGGGCTAGTAAACGGCGTATCCTCCAGGTAGAACCGACCGGAGAAATTAGTATCAGCCAAAGATAAGCAAGTGTAATCCCCCCGAAAAATAAGTCTGTTTAAAAGTAGAAAATTCCACTAATATTTGAAAAGGAGTTTTTTATGAAGAAATCAAGATTTACAGACAGCCAAATCCTGTCAATATTGAAACAAAGTGAAGCTGGGGTACCAGTTACAGAGCTATGCAGAGAGCATAACATCGGCAATTCCACCTTTTATAAATGGCGTGCCAAATATGGAGGCATGGACGCATCATTGATGAAGCGCATGAAAGAACTGGAGG
>Ga0209790_1000040_pt1 | contig 21777 bp, 24 predicted proteins | sample WorMetG1aBELIZE2_FD_187420 | JGI IMG/M metagenome (GOLD analysis project Ga0209790, IMG submission 187420) | Marine gutless worms symbiont microbial communities from Max Planck institute for Marine Microbiology, Germany - Inanidrilus... ... | reverse complement strand
GACATATGAGCATTATCCACAAGTCCACGGGCGACGGAAATCTCTATCTTGCAGTCAAGCCGGTGGACCCTGTGGAGAATGCGAATGGGAAACAAATTTACGATGACACAGAATTATGAACGCCCTCCACCCATGACATCGTAACCTCTATTTTTTAATATTTTTGTTATTTTTCCAGTACCACACCCAAGATCCAAGACCTTTAAGTATTTATGACTTGGCGGTAAAATAGAACCAAGCATATCTAATGCATATAGTTTTTTTTCTGATAAAACCTCCTCATTGTCCTTATATCTATGATTAAAGAACTCTTTTATATCATTATATTTATAGTATTTCATTTGTTAATTACCCAGTCTGGATATTGAGACAAAACAAACCGCATCACTTGAAAGTGTCACTTTGAAAATATTCAATAGTTTTTTCAATCCCTTCGGGCAAACTTGTTTCTACTTTCCAAAATAGCTGCTGTTCTGCCTTTGAAGTATCAGAGTAATTCCGCATTACATCTCCTAGGCGCTTTTTGCCATATTGAATATCCAGCGATATTCCTTTTTTCTCAAAAGCAGTTTTAATAAAGTCCATTAGCTCATTCAGCGTTGTCTCTCTGGCTGTTGCTATTTGGTAGGTCTCTCCTCCTATTCTTTCCACAGTACCAGCTTTGATAACGGCATCTACCAAATCATCAATATAAATAAAATCACGGGTTTGGGTGCCATCACCGTATATTTCAACTTGCTTTCCTTCCATGGCCAAACGGATAAATTTGGCTACCACACTAAATTTGTGCTTTGAGCCAGGTCCATACACATTGCCGAAACGCAATGACACAGTATCTATGCCAAATGTCTTAGAATAAGCAGAGCAATATCCTTCGCCTGCTAATTTACTTGCACCATAAGGTGAGACAGGGTGAGGTGGCAATTCTTCGTGTATTGGTGGTTCCACTTCACCTGCAGGGGCACCACTAGATGCAAACACAAAGCGTTTAATATTATTGTTTCGCGCCGCCTCCAACATATTAAATATGCCTATAACATTACACTCCATATCCAGGCGAGGATTTTCAACTGAATTTGGAACACCAGTATTTGCAGCAAAGTGAATGATTGCATCCACACCTTTTGCAACTTTGTGCGCTATTTGCGAATCACGAATATCACCAACAACCAACTGGCATTCTCCATTTTTCAAATCAAGCAGTTTATTATGTTCAACCTCTACAAACGACATGGCTTCGGCTAAATCTTCCCTAGTTCCTACGGTTAAATTATCCAAGACTCTAAAGGAATGATTGCCTTCTTTTTTTAACTGTTTTATAACACTAGTACCTAAAAAACCACAGCCACCAGTTATTAACCATCTCATCACCATTTAACTCCTTTAAATATAACATCTGGTCGAATGTTATCTTTATATCTGCTCACAACATTAAACATTTTTTCCATTACCGATTCATCCAAAAGATGTGGGATTACTCCTATGTCCTGTAGACCTTGATAAGTAGGGTTATAATAGTGATTCTCAGCTTCTTTTCTGGGATTTTCCATATGTTCGACTTGAACATTAAACCCCAGTTTATTACCAACTTTTTGCGTGATATCTGCCAACTGGTTAGCTGTATAAGTTTCCACAATCTGATTAAAAATTCTCAGTTCTCCCTTGGCTGCGGGTTGTTTTGTAGAGGCCTCAATACACTGCAAAGTATCTTTTATATTCAAGTACCCTCGAGTTTGCCCCCCCCTTACCATATACAGTAAGCGGATAACCAACTATAGACTGCACTATAAAGCGATTTATTATTGTTCCAAAAATCTCATCATAGTTGAAAATAGTTTTAAGGCGGTCATCAAAAGAACTCTCCTTTGTTTCTATGCCGTACACAGGCCCTTGCATAAGATCTGTTATTCTCAAATCCCACATACGCACCCCGAACCAGCCAAGATCTGTATCCATTATTTTTGTTGTATGGTAGAGAGAACTTGCTTGCCGTGGATAAAGAAATTTATCACTCCGACCTTTATGTTCAATATCTAGCCAGCCTTCTTCTATGTCTATATTTGGAGTGCCATACACACCCATAGTGCCAAGTTTAATAATATGCGTATCAGGTGAAAAATCGCGCACCGCCCATAACAAATTATTGGTTACCCGCAAATTATTTACAAGCGTTATATCTGCATACTTGTAGTTATACAGTGAATATGGAGCTGAGGGCTGTTCGGCATAATGAATTACTGTTTTTGGCAACCCGGGAAATTTATCAGTTATTGTCCACTGGTATGTAAAATCACCAGTAAATAGAGAACGCATAAAACTTGGTTCTGACAAATCCCCAATAACCACTTTTATCTCTTTGTCGGTTTTTTCGTGCCAAATTTTTGCCCGCTCTACAAGAGACGGCACGTGGTATAACATACCAGTATCCAATTCAGTGCAGGCATTGCGACGAAAGTAGTTATCAACAACAGTTACATCATAACCCCTATTTGAAAAATGCATTGCAGTTGGCCAACCAAGATAACCATCACCGCCTAAAATCAAAATGCTCATTGCAACCGCTCTTCTTTATCACCAGGCCAATAACGTTTGCCGAATTGGTCTTCTTTGATTTCCAATAAGTTGTTTTCTAATAGAAAATCCTTTATTTCAGACAATGACATCATTTCTGCTTCCGCCGAGACATAAGGGCCATCAATCTCTTCACTTATCACGTCGGTATAGTTATATTCAATGTCTTTATGAAAACCGCGGAAAGCTGGCAGCACAGCAAAGTACTGCTTTAATTCAACCGACCTTCTGGTTTCCTCATAACTCATAAGTTCTTCATAAAGTTTTTCACCAGGCTTTGAACCAATCGTATCGATTTTTATATCTTCCACTCGATACCCATAATGTTCAGCTAACAAATCTACCATGGATTTTGCCAAATCAGCAATCCGTAAAACTGGCATTTTAGTGATAAATACCTCTCCTCCTTGAGCCTGCTCCGCTGAGTCGATAACCAATCGAACTGACTCTTCTACTGTCATTACAAACCTAGTCATTTCAGAGTCTGTTAATGTAACGGGGCCACCATTTTTAATTTGTTGTTTGAAAATAGGTAATACTGAACCATTTGAGCCCAGAACATTGCCAAAACGAGTTGATGCAAATGTGGTTTTTGTTTTTCTGGAGCTACCATTAGCAGCCGTCATCAATCTTTCACCCATTAACTTAGATGTTCCCATAACATTAGTTGGATTCACTGCTTTGTCAGAGCTTGTAAATATAACTTTATCAACGCCATTAGTTTCTGCTGCATGAATTAAATTTTCACAACCTAAAATATTAGTTTGCACAGCTTCATGGGGTGACCTCTCACACAGTATCACATGCTTTAATGCGGCAGCATGAAAAACCAAATCCACACCTTGCATATGTCTTGTTAAAGCAGATCTGTCACGAATATCGGCCATATAAAAGCTTACTCTTGGGTTATCAAGATATAACTGATCAATAAAAAACAATCCTGATTCGTCATTGTCTAACCCCACTACTGTAGCAGGGTTATATGCACTATTTGATAAAAGTGCTTTCACAATCCCTGAGCCAACTGTTCCACAAACCCCTGTAATTAATATATGTTTGTCTTTAATAAAATTACCCATTTATTATATTCCTGCTAAACAATTCATTCATAATCACCTTAACTTACTCTTCTAAATTTTCCTTGTCTGAAAAAATAGTAACATCTGGATTTTCTGGCACCCCATATGGAGAACTTATATTGGAGAATTGCTAATGTTCCCTGATCTTGCTTGCAAATAAAGTCCTTTAACATCTCGACTTTCACATACCGACAAGTCACAACCAACATAAATCTCTATAAAATCATTGTGAGATATAAGTTCTCTAAGGCGTTCCCTATCTTCATTAAAAGGTGAAATAAGACTATAACTCCAGCTTCAACAAAAAAGTTTACTTACCTCACTTACACGTCTAATATTTTCTTTTCTACCAGCTTCACTAAAACCCAAGTCATCACACAAACCATAGCGCACATTATCACCATCAAGCGCCATAATTCTACAGCCAATTTGATAAGGCACCTCTTCTACCTTGTGCGCTATCGTAGATTTTCCTGAACCTGATAAACCCGTAAACCAAAAAATAGCAGATATATGGTTATTCAGCTTATTACGTGCTTTACGAATAACACTAGCATTATGCCAGGTTATATTAGAACTATCTAACACTGTAATAACCTTTATACCATTGTGCAAAACGTTGTACTCCTGTTTCCATACAAGCTGTGGGCTTATAGCCAAAATCTTTAACCAAATTATCCACATCCGCATATGTATCTGGCACATCGCCTGGCTGTATCGGCAATAGCTCTTTTTCAGCTTTTACTCCAAGTGCCTTCTCTAAAGCCTCGATATAGTCCATCAACTCCACTGGGTTATTATTGCCTATATTGTAAACTCGCCAAGGGGCTTTGCTAGAACCCGAATCTGGGTTATCTCCATCCCATTCTGGGTTTGAAGCCGCCGGCTTATCTATAACTCTTGCTACACTTTCGACTATATCATCAATATAAGTAAAGTCCCGACGATGCTTGCCATAGTTAAATACTTTAATCTTCTCTCCTGCCAAAATAGCTTGTGTAAACTTTTGTAAAGCCATGTCGGGTCTATCCCATGGGCCATAAACTGTAAAAAACCTAAGACCAGTTGTTGGCAAGGCATACAAATGGCTATAGGTATGCGCCATTAACTCATTAGCTTTTTTAGTGGCAGCATAAAGACTTACTGGATGGTCAACATTATCGTGCACCGAAAAAGGTATTTTGGTGTTAGAGCCATAAACAGAGCTAGAAGATGCATAAACCAGATGACCAACCTCATTGTGGCGGCATCCTTCTAATATATTACCAAAACCAACCAGGTTAGTATCAATATATGCAAATGGATTTTCCAATGAATATCTTACTCCAGCTTGAGCCGCCAAGTTAACTACCGCATCAAATTTTTCTTTAGAAAACAAATCTACCATTAACTCTCTATCCTCAATATCACCTCGAATATGAGTATAATTTGAGTGATCTAAATGTCGTGCTAGGCGAGCTTCTTTAAGCTTAGGGTCGTAATAGTCATTATGGTTGTCAAGACCTGTAACTTCATCGCCTCGATCCAATAGCTTTATAGACAAAGCTGAACCAATAAAACCTGCCGAACCTGTTATTAAAATTTTCATAGCTAATCTGCATTAAAAATATCTCTAGTGTACACCTTGTCTTTTATATCCATAATCTCATCGGTTAAACGGTTTGCAACCACTACATCTGCAATCTTTTTAAATTCATTAATGTCAGAAATTACATCTGAGTTAAAAAAATTGTCGTCTAAATAATTGGGTTCAAATACCACCACCTTGATGCCTTTGGCCTTAATTCGCTTCATTACTCCCTGGATTGAAGATGAACGGAAATTATCACTATCAGCTTTCATTACCAGCCGATAAACCCCTACTACCTTAGGACTTTTAGCAAGAACCGCATCAGCAATAAAGTCTTTTCTAGTGACATTGGCATCTACTATAGCCCGGATAATATTATTTGGCACATCCTGATAATTAGCCCGCAATTGCTTAGTATCCTTAGGCAGACAATAACCACCATAACCAAACGAAGGGTTATTATAATAGTTACCAATTCTAGGGTCTAAACCAACTCCTTCTATAATATGACGGCTGTCCAGACCATGAACTTCAGCATAGGTATCAAGCTCATTAAAATATGCCACCCGCATTGCTAGATAAGTGTTGGAAAATAATTTTATCGCCTCGGCCTCTGTAGAATTTGTCAAAAGTACGTCGATTTTTTCTTTTAAAGCCCCCTCTACCAACAAATCGGCAAACTTTTGGGCTTTATCCGAAATCTCGCCAACAATTATTCTTGATGGGAACAAGTTGTCATATAAGGCTTTTCCTTCACGCAGAAATTCAGGTGAAAACATAATATGCATATCCGGGTGTTGTGCTTTGATTTCCTCTGTATAACCAACAGGAACTGTTGACTTAATTATAATAACCGCAGCAGGCTCTATGTTAGCAACGTCTTCAATGACACCCTCTATAGAACTAGTATCAAATTTGTTGGTTATCTCGTCATAGTTTGTGGGAGTGGCAACTATTACAAATCTTGAACCTTTATATGCTTTCTTTTTATCTAATGTTGCTTCAAGGTTTAAACTTTTATTTTGTAGATAATCTTCTATTTCGTGGTCAGCAATTGGGGATTATATGCTCAACTCTATCTTTTGCTATATCAAGTGCTAACACCTGGTTTTGTTGTGCTAACAATACCGCAAGCGACATTCCAACATATCCCGTCCCAACAACTGCAATTTTCATATTTTCAATTTAACATAGGTGGCTTCTATTGCCAACCCTCTGCAACTATGTCTCGCTCCAACAGCATAGGTTTGATTGGTCTTAATGGCTCATAAGCCCATTCGTCAATATTAACCACTTTAAGCAAATTGTCATCTAGCCTGATGGAGCTAGAAAACTCAAGCTCTTCTTCTAATTCTATAAAGCTTGGAGTGAATGGATCGTTATTCTTTCTAGCTTGCAACATATTTATATCTTGGTTAAGCAAAATTACTGATGGGCTTGTAAATACAGTTTTATCTTTTTTAGACCCTCTTACCTAAGTTAGATTTAATTTTTCCTACAAACATTTCAGAAAAACAATATACAGCATTTTCTTTTTTTATATTAAATAATTTTGCGAGATCAAATTTATCAAAAAAATTCTTTTTTTATTTTCCTGGATTGAAGATTAGTAAAAAACAACTCATATACTTCTTGTGGGAAAATACGACTTTCTTCGCTAGATCCAAAAGATATATTTATGGACATATTCAAAACTTCGACATCTTGAGCTATGGTCGGCAACATATAAACTTACGCTTCATATTTTTTGGTAGCATAGACAACCGCAAGTGATACGGCTCCTAATACACTAATACAGACAAAACAACCCACTTATTATCGGCAACTAAAATATTCCGTAATTCAACCAGAGAAATCTCATCATCTTTATAATCATTTTGCTTGAGAGTTGTTTTATCTATCATGCTTTATCCTTTTAGACCAAATCCAGCCAATCTGAATATTTATTCATCTTACCTTTTACTACGGCAAAAGACTTATCTTGCAGCTTTTCGGTTACCGGCCCTCGGGTGCCGTTCCCAATTTCCCTGCCATCCAGCTCCCGTATTGGGGTTACCTCCGCGGCCGAACCGGTGAAAAAGCTTCATCAGCAGTATAGACTTCGTCTCTTGTATACGCTTTTCAACAACCTCAAAACCTTCATCTTGGGCAATGGTTATTACTGTATCCCGGGTAATTCCCTCAAGGACCGAGGTAAGTTCCGGAGTATAAATAACTCCACCCTGCACAATAAAAATATTCTCACCGCTGCCTTCTGCCACAAAGCCATCAACATCCAGTAAAAGCACCTCATCATAGCCATCGCGCAAGGCTTCGGATAAAGCCAGCATAGAATTGACATAATGTTAGTTAGCCTTGGCCCTACGCCAAGGTGCCATTTTGCCATCCATCAATATAAGACCGTCAAGCTTACTCATACTCATAGATTTTCTGCTAGCTTTTTAGCTTGTAAAAATCGGGAATTATATATTAAGATTTTATCGGAATTGACACTTAAGTTTGGATGAGCACAAATACCGTGGCACATCGACTTAGCGATTAATAAGCTTATCTAATTGCAGTACGCGCATATCAACATCACAATTTATGGGACTTTTGAAACTAGCTCCCTTTTCGAGACAACTTTAGGCTGTTATCTGTGCTTTGCTCCTGTTCCTGCCTGCAGCTAAATTGTTAATATTTTCCTGGCCGTACCATAGCTTGTTTGTTGCTCACTATTTTTGACCAGCGCTCATAATTATTTGCTTTTCAGTATTTTTATTTTTAAGGAGGATTACAATAAAACTTATTTCGGCAGGATTTATTCGCCGGAAACTCCAATAATAGGCAATATCGAACTCCAGCTTCTGCAGCCTGGACATTGCCAATGCATCTGCCGTGCTTCGAAACCGCAAGTTTCACATTTATATAAGGGTTTTTCTTCCTGTAATTGGCGCATCATCCGCTGCAGCCCCATAAGTTTGGCCTTATCACCTTCATTTTTTATCCTGCGTAAATTTAGCGCAATAAGATATTCCAGCCCGCGCACCGAAGGCTTATTCTGCAGTGAATTTATCAATATATTTTCCGCTTCACGCTCGCCATATTTCTGAGTCATTTTTCCGACTAATGCCAACAGCAAGGTGGTGCTGGGATGTTTATTAACCAGACGCTGCAGATAATCAATAATCTCTTCGGTCTCAGCAAACTTCTCATAAGCCTTAATTAAACCTGGCAAAGCCTCTGACAGGAACCCAGGGTTTTGATATTCGATTCTTTTATATTTTCCCACCGCCTCTTTATACATTGCTTTATCTTCATACAACCTGGCCCAGATAAAATTTGCCCGCACGCAACCCACATATTGTTCCAGGGCAGCGGTTAAGAATCTCTCGGATTCTGCATATTCCTTGTTTGCTAATGCGATCTCGGCCTTTTCACAATAATAATGGGCAATTACCACATGCCATTCTGCATCATGTTCCAGCTCATCCAGCTGTTTAGCAATTTTTATCGCTCGATCCCAATCCTGTTCCTGGTCGTAAATCTCATTTAGGAACTTCAACGCGGCATAACGGTAATCTGGCAAAGTACTTAACTCTGAAAAAGGTACTTCAGCCCTGTCCAGCAACCCGGCACGCATATAATCCCGGCCTAATTCCATCTGTGCCGCCAAGCGCTGTTCATCGCTAAGATTTGCCCGATGCATTATATTTTCATGAATACTAATTGCCCGCGCGGTTTCGCCGCGGCGCCTAAATAAAGCCCCGAGCGCGATATGCGTTTCTACAGTTTCAGGATTGTCCTCCAGCATTTGTACAAAGATATCAATCGCCTTATCCTGCTCTTCATTAATAAGGTAATTAAGACCACGGAAATATTTATTAGATATTCCGGGCATTGAAGCATTTTTACCTTTAAGCCAGGATGCCAGCAACCAACCGATACCAATGCCAAGCGGCAGTAGAAGTAAGATCAGATAATCCATCGGGGCGTTAAGTTGAAGTTATAGTTTTTGACTCTAAGAATCAGGATTAGGCAAGGAAGTCTTTTGGTTCAAATTTTCTGTTAAGGCTTTCAACTGTCTATCCTTATCTTTGATTAGTTCTATCTTATCCTGGCAGTCCTGTTCCAGACGTTTACATTTTTTTGCGTAGCTTGCGGATTTAAATTTTAATTTAATCAGCAAAGATAAGGTACTTAAAATTCCCAACAAAACCCCAGCAGCGAGGGACACTACCATAATAATCGATAATGGCAGATTAATCTGACCAAGGTAATAATTAAAATCCACCGGATGCGCATTTCTAACCGCAAATGCCGCACCTAAAAAAGCCACAACTAGCGCGATAATAATAAGAAACAAACGTTTAATCATTCTTTACTCCTGATGGTAACCTGGCCATATGTTAGCATTTTATACCTGCCCACCACCTTTGCGCATTTTCTTGCCGGCAGCTGCTCGTTGGCGCCTAACCTCTTTCGGATCTGCAATTAATTCCCGATAAATTTCCACCCTGTCGCCCGCTTTCAATTCTGTATCTTTTTTAGTGATTTTACCAAATATTCCAAGTTTTATATTATCAAGATCAATCTGTGGAAATTCCTGTATTATTCTGGACTCTTTTACCGCTTGCAAAGCCGTAATTCCCGGTTTGGCCTTAAAGCTTATTATTTTCTGTTTCTTGGGTAGCGCATATGCTACTTCAATTTCTATAACATCAGTCATAAACTTGTGTCGCCCGCTTAACAAAGGCATCCACCATACTGCCGGCAATTTGCTCAAAAACCGGTCCTGCCAGTTTGCTTAGCAAAAAACCCTTAAATTCAAAATCAATTGATAATTCAACCTTGGTCTGATTTTCTCCAAGTTTAATAAAATTCCATTTGCCGTGCAGGAACTTAAATGGTCCCTCTACCAACTCCATATTAATACTGTCATGACGCTTGATAGAATTTTTAGTGCTAAAACTTTGTTTTAAGTTTTTATAATCAATATCTATTTTTGCAGCGACTGAATCTGCATCTTCAGATAAAATCTGCCCGCAAGCACACCATGGTAGAAATTCACTATATTTATCTACCTCATAGACCAGATCAAACATCTGCTGCCTGGAATGATTCACCAGTGCACTGCGTAAAATCTTAGGCAAAACCGGTCCCGGGTTTTATGTATCCTTGGCCTCTTGCTCTGCTTTATCCAGCTTTTCTTCAACCTTTGAAAGCTTTGCTTCCAGTTCTTTGGATTTTTTCTCCGATTCCTTAGCTCTCTCTTCAGCTTTAGAAGCCTGGTCACTGGCTTTTTTGGCTTCTTGTTCTGCATGTTTAGCATCCTTTTCCGCCTGCTTGGCATCCTTTTCTGCCTGTTGAGCTTCCTTTTCTGCTTTCCTGGCGGTTTGCATGCTTTTTTCAGCCGCTCTTGATTTTCTCGGACAATAGCTAAGTTTAAACAAAGCATCCAGACTTATGCCGCCCGGCCCTGACAAGAAAAGTGAAAGTAAAATTAATAACAGAGCCAGATTAAATTTAAATGCCGGGATTTGTGTGTCAACATTGCGCCAGAATTCAACCAGCGAATTGTATTCAAGCGGTAAATAGCTCATGAAAGTTGCTGCGATTAAAACCAAAAGGCCAAATGCAGCAATCCGGGTAGCAAAACCAAACAAGATTAAAACTGCAGCGGCAAGCTCTAGCCACATAATAACAAAAAAGCTTGCCTCATCTCCTGCCATCGCAAATGGCGCCAGATTTTGCTCAGGCACTGTCGTTACATGCTTGTGGAATTTACTAAGACCTGAATCCCAGAAATGCCAGGCCACTAACAACCTGAAAAGTAACTGAGGGGTAAATTTGCCGAACCAGCCAACAAAGGAATATATACCGCAAAAAAATCTATACATTTGGCCTACCTATATTTAATTAACTAATTCCGGGTACTATAAACCTTTTTTTTATCATTTCCAAGTAAAGCTTTATTTCTAAGGTTAATCAAAAAGAAATTAACAAAATTACTCATATTTTCATATGGTTAAGCAGTTCCTGATGAATTTCTGCACTGCCGGCTACTATATTTCCGCTCTCCAGAAAATTATCCTGGTTGGCAAAATCACTTACCACTCCTCCTGCCTCCTTAATAATCAAAACTCCAGCGGCAATGTCCCAGACACTCAGGCCTATTTCCCAAAATCCATCTAAACGCCCAGCGGCCAAATAAGCCAGATCTAGCGCAGCAGCCCCCGGGCGTCTAATGCCTGAGACCTTAGGCAAAATAGATCTAAACATAGCCAGATAAACATCTAAATTATCATAGTTTCTAAATGGAAAGCCGGTGCCAATTAAAGCAAATTTCATATTGCGCTGTCCGCTTACCCTTATGCGGTGCTGATTTAAAAAAGCCCCCTCGCCATTGGCGGCAGTGAACATTTCATCGCGCATCGGATCATAAATTACCGCAACTTTAAGCTCATTTTTATGCATAAGAGCAATAGAAACGGCAAATACCGGGAAACCATGCAGGTAATTTGTAGTACCGTCTAACGGATCAATTATCCACTGATATTCACTGTCACCACTCTTACCGCTTTCCTCGGCCAGTATTCCATGCTCAGGATAAGCGTCCTGAATTGTGCGCAAAATGACACTTTCCGCCATTAAGTCTATTTCAGACACATAATCATTACGGCCTTTGGTTTTTACATCCAAGGACTCAAGCTTGTTTAAACCACGCACTATTACTTTGCCGGCATTTTGGGCTGCCCTGGTGGCTATGGTTAAAAATGGATTCATGAAATAGCTGGCTCGGCGAGAAAAACGCGAATTTTAACAAATATACAAAGCAAAGCTTTAACTTAATAGAGCACATGGAGTAAAATTTTCGGTCTTCGAAAAAGCTTTTTAATATTTGATGCGAATCGGCCCATATAAACTTGCCAACAATTTAATCTTGGCCCCTATGGCTGGAATAACTGACCGGCCGTTTCGTATTCTATGCCGCAAGCTAGGCGCCGGCATGGCTGTATCGGAAATGGTGGCATCAAATTCATTGTTATGGGGCAGTGAGAAAACCAAAAGACGAGCCGATCATAGCGGTGAACCTGAGCCGCGCTCAGTGCAAATCATGGGGGCTGATCCTAAAATGCTGGCAAATGCCGCCCGATTTAATGCGGATAACGGCGCACAGATAATCGACATCAACATGGGATGTCCGGCTAAAAAAGTGTGCAATGTTGCGGCCGGTTCTGCCTTGTTAAAAGATGAGAAACTGGTAGCAAAAATTCTTGATCAAGTTATAAAAAGCGTACCGGTTCCGGTAACCCTAAAAATCAGAACCGGCTGGGACAGACAAAGCAGAAATGCCCTAACAATTGCCAGAATTGCCGAAGATGCAGGTATCAAGGCATTGGCAATTCATGGCCGCACCCGAGCCGATGCTTATAAGGGTGAAGCTGAATATGACACTATCAGCGAAGTCAAACAAAAGGTCAGTTTACCCGTCATCGCCAATGGTGATATTAAAACTCCGGCCAAAGCCAGGGAAGTTCTGGAAAAAACCGGCGCCGATGGAATAATGATTGGTCGAGCCGCTCAGGGCAATCCATGGATATTCAGGGAAATAATGTATTTTCTAAATAACGGCGGCCAAATATCAGGTCCAACGCCACAAGAGATTGCTGAGGTTCTAAGTTGGCATCTTGAAAATCTGTATGAATTTTATGGAGAACAAAAAGGGGTGCTGGTAGCACGTAAACATATATCCTGGTACAGCAAAGGCATGACAAGCGCAGCTGAATTCAGAAAAACCATAAATTCTATCAAGGAGGCTAAAATGCAGCAACAGTTGGTAAAAGAATTTTTTTCCAGACAAAATAGAATGGCGGCATGAGTAAAAAAAGTAACAATTTAGCCAAGTGCACCAAAAAACTCCTTAAGGACTATTTTAAGCTGGTGCACGATCCATACCAGGTTACGGATATATACAATACTGTAATCGTACAGGTGGAAAAACCCATGCTGGAGGTTGTAATGAAAAAAACCAAAAACAACAAATCGAAAGCGGCACAAATTCTGGGAATCAACCGCAACACTTTACACAAAAAATTACGGCAACATAATCTGGATTAAATATTATGAAAATCAAGCGGGCTTTATTAAGTGTTTCCGACAAGACCAATCTAGCGGACTTTGCCAGGGAACTTGACTCTTTGGGCGTGGAAATTATCAGCACCGGCGGTACAGCAAGTCTCTTAAAAGAAAACAATATAAGTATTACAGAAGTATCTGAATACACAGAATTTCCTGAGATGATGGATGGCAGACTTAAAACACTGCACCCTAAAATTCATGGCGGGATTTTAGCCCGGCGTGGCGAGGATGATGAAGTTATAAGCCAGCATGGAATAGAGGAGATTGATCTGGTGGCGGTCAATTTATACCCGTTTCAGGAAACTATTGCCAAAGATAATGTTGCTTTAGATGATGCGATAGAAAATATAGATATTGGTGGCCCTACTATGCTGCGAGCAGCCGCCAAAAATCATGCTGCGGTAGCAGTTGTGGTTGACCACAATGACTATGAAGACATTATTGATGAGCTTAAAGTAAATTCCGGCAGTTTAACAACTGATACTCGATTCAAGCTTGCGGTTAAGGCGTTTTCCCATACTGCACAGTATGACGGCGCCATATCCAGTTATTTAAGTTCAATTAAAGACGGCAACAAGCAAAAGTTCCCAGCTAAGCTTAATCTGCAGTTCAGTCAACGGCAAATAATGCGTTATGGGGAAAATCCACACCAGGCAGCAGCATTTTACGTAGAAGATAGCACCGAATTTAACATAGCCAGCGCCCGACAAATCCAGGGCAAAGAACTTTCCTATAATAATGTAGCAGATGCCGATGCTGCCCTGGAATGTGTAAAGGAATTCGAAGAAGGCCCTGCCTGTGTGATAGTAAAACATGCTAATCCTTGCGGAGTGGCACTTAGGGATAATATTTTTGCTGCCTATGACAGCGCTTTTAAAACTGATCCAACTTCAGCTTTTGGCGGGATTATCGCCTTTAACCGTGAGCTTGATGCAAAGACCGCGCAAGAAATCATAGACAGGCAGTTTGTAGAGGTGATTATTGCCCCTGCTATAGAGTCATCTTCAATTAAAATCCTGGCCAACAAAAAAAATGTAAGAGTGCTAGAGATTGGGAACTGGCAAAACATACCACAGGCTTTGGACTATAAAAGAGTAAGCGGCGGCCTGCTGGTGCAGGACAAAGATCTGGGCGTGATTGCAGAACAGGATTTAAAAATAGTCAGCAAGCGCGTGCCGAACCAAAATGAAATCAAGGATTTACTGTTTGCCTGGAAAGTATGCAAATATGTTAAATCCAATGCCATTGTGTACTGCAAAAATCAGATGACCATTGGTATCGGCGCCGGACAAATGAGCCGAGTTTATTCGGCTAAAATTGCCGGAATTAAGGCTCAGGATGAAAATCTTGAAGTAGCAGGTTCAGTCATGGCTTCCGATGCTTTTTTTCCTTTTCGTGACGGTCTGGATGCAGCAGGCAAGGCCGGAATAAAAGCGGTTATTCAACCTGGCGGCTCAATGCGGGATGAAGAAGTTATCCAGGCGGCAGATGAGCATGATATAGCTATGGTTTTTACCGGCATGCGCCACTTTATACATTAAATTAAATACACATTATAACATTATGAATATATTAGTAATAGGCAGCGGAGGAAGAGAGCATGCTCTGGCCTGGAGACTGGCTAAATCACCATTAGCAGATAAAGTATTTGTTGCCCCCGGTAATGCCGGAACTTATCTGGAATCTTCTTTGGAAAATGTCGATATTAGTTCGGATGACACAGCTACCTTAATTGACTTTGCCAAAAACAATGACATAGGTCTTAGTGTTGCAGGACCGGAGGTGCCATTGGTAAACGGCATAGTTGATGAATTTAATACGGCAGGCCTTAAATGTTTTGGACCCACAAGAGCCGCTGCCCGCCTGGAAGGTTCAAAAACTTTTTCCAAGGAATTTTTACAGCGGCACAATATTCCAACGGCTGAATATAAAAGTTTCACCGATGAAGCACAAGCTCTGGCCCATCTTGCAACCTTAGAGTTTCCTCAGGTTATCAAAGCTGATGGTCTGGCCGCCGGTAAAGGAGTGATAATTGCCCAAAACCTTGATGAGGCCAGGTCTGCAGTAAAAGATATGTTATCCGGCAACAAATTTGGCAGTGCCGGCAGCAAAGTGGTAATTGAGGAATTTCTACAGGGCGAAGAGGCCAGTTTTATCGTTATGAGCGATGGAGTAAATTTCCTGCCAATGGCAACTTCACAGGATCATAAAGCCCGGGACAATGGCGATAAAGGCCCAAACACCGGCGGCATGGGCGCCTACTCGCCGGCACCGCTGGTAACACCTGAGATTTACCAGCGCGCCATCAATGAAGTTATCAAACCCACAATAAAAGGCATGGCAGAGGATGGCTCGCCTTTTGTGGGTTTTTTATATGCAGGTCTGATGATAGATCAGACAGGTACGCCCAAAGTACTGGAATATAACGTGCGCTTTGGTGATCCGGAAACTCAGCCTATCATGCTAAGACTAAAGTCTGATCTGGTCAAACTATGCCTAAGCGCACTTAATGGAAATTTAAACTCCGAAAACATTGAGTGGGATAAAAGAGCATCTCTTGGGGTGGTGCTGGCCGCCGGCGGCTATCCTGATAGCTACAATAGCGGTGACAATATCAGCGGAATACCGGGCGAGACAGAAGACAGTAAAGTCTTTCATGCCGGCACCAAGCTAGAAAATTCAAACCTGGTAACTGCCGGCGGAAGAGTTTTGTGCGCCTGTGCTCTGGGCGATACAATAAAAGACGCTCAGGATAAAGCATACAAGCTTGCCAAAAAAATAAGCTGGGATAATATTTATTACAGGACTGATATTGGCTTTAAAGCTATAAAATAAAATGTCCGCCCCAACCTTTATCGACTCACACTGCCATCTTGACCGGCTAAAAACTGATCCTCAGTATAATAATCTTGGCGCCAGGATCAAACATACCCGGAATTCAGGAGTAAGCCACATGCTTAATGTATGCATTGATCTTGAAAACTGGCAGGATGTGATAAATATCGCCGAGGGCAATGAAAATGTATATGCCTCGGTCGGAGTGCATCCAAGTGAGGCCGGTAAAAATAAATTAACTATTAAAGACCTGACCTCAAGAGCGCAAAAAGAAAAAGTAATCGCAATTGGCGAAACCGGACTTGATTATCACTATGGCAAGGATAATAAAGTAAAACAGCAGGAGTTTTTCCGCCAGCATATAAGGGCCGCGATTAAAGCTAACCTGCCCTTAATCATACATAGTCGTGAAGCCAGGGAAGACACTATCGCGATCATGCGTGAGGAAAATGCCGGGGAAATTTCCGGAGTTATGCACTGTTTTACCGAAAACTGGCAAATGGCCAAACAGGCGCTTGATTTGGGATTTTATATTTCGTTTTCCGGCATAATCACATTTAAAAATGCCCAGGACTTAAGAGAAGTTGCCAAAAAAACCCCGCTTGAACGCACCCTTATTGAAACCGATGCGCCCTACCTTGCGCCCGAACCTTACCGCGGCAAACCTAATGAGCCGTTATATGTAAAATTTGTAGCGGAGAAACTGGCTGAAATCCACGGTTTATCCCATGAAGAAATAGCCAGGCATACTTACGAAAACTTTTTTGACCTGTTTGAAAAAGCCGCCTAAAGGTAAAGACATAATCTGACTCCATATTCTCGTTCCCAACGGGGACGTTGGGAACTAGGCTACAGGGACTTTGGGGGCCAACAAAACTTACGAAAACTTTTTTGACCTGTTTGAAAAAGCCGTCTAAAGGTAAAGACATAAGCTGACTCCATATTCTCGTTCCCAACGGGGACGTTGGGAACCAGGCTACAGGGACTTTGGGAACGAGGTTACGGCGGGAAATGAGATTAAAGAACTAACACTTCTACCAGGTTCCTGTTATTGTCCTTTCTTAAAAATCTAAACTTAGCTTACCTTACCACCAATACCGAAATTTCCGAATGCCGCACTACGTCCGAAGTTGTGGCGCCAACACCCCAGTCAAACTTCTCTGCCTCCCTTGACGGCGACAGCATAATCAAATCGGCAGCAACATCTTTAGCGCATTTTAAAATAGCATTACGCGCCTTGCCGGTTGCCACTATCGGTCTGGTTTTGATACTGTTATCCACATTTTTATCAATAAAACTTTTCAGGTCTTGCATAACTTTTTTAATTGCCGCCTTTTCATCAAAATCATCGGCAAAAAACTGTGCTACCATGGAGGAGCCAAAATCCGGTACCACCGTCATCACATTTAAAACTGCCGAATTGTTACTGGCTAAATCATTAGCCGCCGGCATTACGTTTTCAAAAGATCCTTTTTTCGAACAATCGATAAAAACCAGTATATTTTTATACATAATAATCTCCTAGACGGCAGCTAACTTATCACGCCTTCGTAGCTGTAGCCACATAACCAGGCCTAAAATCAAAAATGCCGGGACAAACATAATATATTTAGGTATCCTGTCTCTTAGAGTTAATACTGACTCGATCTCCCAACCTATATCAACTCCGGCCGCTTTAATTGCTTCCATCTGTTTACTGGCCTGAGAATTAACATAGTCAATCATCGATACCTTGTCTGCCGGCCTTACTTCCAGCCCGGCCATAGATAGTCTTTCCTGACCACTATCGCCTGTACCCAGTTTAGTGCCGAATGTAAATGACTTTTCATCACCCTCCAGGGTAAAGCCCTTTGCCACGAAGCGAATAGTATCTCCTGCCTCAAGATTATCGGCAATATTTACAATTTCACTGCCTGGCACAATTTCATACGGTGGCTCAATCTTATCCCAGAATAAACCTGGTCTGAACAATAAAAATGCGGCAAATAATAAAGCCAGGGTTTCCCACAAACGGCTTCTAACCATCCAGTATCCCTGGGTGGCCGCAGCAAACAGTAACATGCCTATGACAGCGGTAACTACAGTTATAAGAAGCTGCCACCAGCTTTCTATACCTATCATTAAAAGCTCGGTGTTAAAGATGAACATAAAAGGCAGAACCGCAGTTCTAATATCGTACATAAAACCCTGGATACCGGTTCTAATCGGGTCGCCTTTGGAAATTGCCGCGGCCGCAAAGGCCGCCAATCCCACAGGCGGCGTATCATCCGCCAGAATACCAAAATAAAACACGAACATATGCGCAGCAATCAAGGGAATTACAACTTCTGCCTGCGCTCCCAGACTTACAATCACCTGTGCCATCAAGCTGGATACCACAATATAGTTAGCCGTGGTCGGCAGACCCATGCCAAGAATCAGGCTTATCATGGCGGTAAATAATAATATCAAGAATAAATTGCCGCCAGATACAAACTCAACCAGCTCAACCATTTTTTGACCAATACCGGTAAGACTTACCACCCCGACAATAATTCCGGCAGCCGCAGTCGCTACGCCAATACCGATCATATTGCGCGAGCCGTTAATCAATCCATGATATAAATCGTAAAGTCCGTCTTTCAAGCGCTCGGTAAAATGTGCAGTACCACGCATAATATCTATTAATGGTTTTTGGGTAAGAACGATAAGTATCATGAAAACCGTACCCCAGAATGCCGAAGTTCCGGGAGATTGTCTTTCCACCGTCAACAGCCATACCAAAACCACTACCGGCAACAGAAAATGTAAACCGGCTTTTACCGTGTGCCCTACTTCCGGCAGTTCATTAATCTCGTGGGTGTGCGGCAAATCAGGATGCCTGGACGCTACATACAACAACAGAAGATACAGAACCAATAAGATGGCGCTTATCACATAAATCGAAGAGCCCCCTACCACAGACTTAATTGCCCCGATTATCGGCGGCACTATCCAGATTAAGGCTCCAAGCACAATTATTACGCTTAAAATGCCGAAGAGCTTGCCGTTCATAGTTAATTTATGAATCCGGGGAAGGCCTTTTAGACCTGCTTTCATCGCTTCCAAATGTACTATATACACCAGGGCAATATAGGAGATAATCGCCGGTAAAAATGCGTGTTTAATTACTTCAACAAACGGAATACCCACATACTCCACCATCAAGAATGCGGCCGCCCCCATAATCGGCGGTGTAAGTTGACCGTTAGTCGAAGATGCCACTTCCACCGCCCCGGCTTTTTCCGCCGGAAACCCTACCCGTTTCATTAGCGGGATGGTAAAGGTGCCGGTGGTAACCACATTAGCAATCGAGCTTCCCGAGATCATGCCAGTTAAGGCCGAAGAAACTACTGCGGCTTTTGCCGGACCGCCGCGAAAATGCCCCATCAAAGAAAATGCTACCCGGATGAAGTAATTACCTGTTCCTGCCTGCTCCAGCAAGGCGCCGAATAACACAAACAAAAATACCATGGTAGCGGATACACCGATAGCCACCCCGAATACCCCTTCGGTGGTCAGCCAAAAGTGTGAGGCTGCCTTGTTTAGGCTGGCGCCTTTCCAGGATATTATCTCTGGTGCATGCTGACCAAAAAATGTATAGAGCAAAAATACCGAGGCTACCACCATTAATGGCGGACCTAATGAACGCCTGGTGGCCTCCAGCAACAATAATACGCCGACTACGCTCACTACCAGGTCTGCCATGATAGGCGCGCCCATGCGGTCGGCCAGGTCATTTTTATAAAAAATCAGATACATACAGGCCAGAGCCAACAGGATGGCGAAAATCCAGTCAACTATGGGTATTTTATGCCGGGGAGAGCTGTCAAACGCCGGGAAACTCAAAAATGCTAAAACCCCGGCAAATAACAAATGAAATCTTTTTACTACATCCTCATTCATATCCGGAGTTAACTCCAGAACTAAAGGCGAAGAAATATAAAGCTGAAATACTGCCCAGATCAGGGCTATAAGGAGCAGAAGCTGGTTTACAGCTTTACTGTCAGGCTGCCGGGCTCCAGTATCGGCCTCGGCAATCATTTCCTCCAGCTTGTTTTCGTCTATATCACTTTCTTGTTCTTTATCCGTCATGCCAGCCCTCCTCCTATTGGACAAAATAACAGATAAAAAAGGCGCTTAAAAGCGCCTTTTTTAAAATATAAACTACTTGATTAAGCCTGCTTCTTTATAATATTTCGCGGCTCCATCATGTAAGGGTGCTGAAAGACCATCCTTAACCATTTCTTCCTTTTTAAGCACGCCAAACGCCGGGTGTAGTTTTTTGAAATCGTCAAAGTTTTCAAATACAGCTTTTACTACGTTGTACATAACATCTTCCGACACTGCGGTAGAGGAAACAAAAGTAGCACCAACGCCAAAGGTTTTGGTGTCAGCATCCGAACCACGATACATACCGCCAGGAATAGTAGCGCTACGGTAATAATCGTTATCTGCCACCAATTTATCAATCTCAGGTCCGGCAACATTTACCAGTACGCTGTCGCAGGAAGTGGTAGCTTCTTTGATTGAACCGCTAGGATGGCCTACGGTATAAATCATCGCATCGATTTTATTATCACACAAAGCCTTGGATTGCTCTGAAGCTTTAAGCTCGGATGCCAGCTTGAAAGTGGACTTATCCCAACCCAGGGCTTTCATTACAACTTCCATGGTGCCTCTTTGTCCGGAACCAGGGTTGCCGATATTTACCCGTTTGCCTTTTAGATCCTGAAAATTACTTATGCCTGAATCTTTACGCGCCACCACGGTAAAAGGTTCCGGGTGCACTGAAAATACAGCGCGTAATTCCTTGTTTGCTCCTTTGTCTTCAAACTTGCTGGTGCCGTTATAAGCGTGGAACTGCCAGTCAGACTGGGCAACTCCCATATCAAGCTCGCCTGCCCGGATAGTATTTAAGTTATATACCGAACCGCCGGTGCTTTCTACCGAGCATCTGATACCGTGCTCTTTCTTGCCCTTATTAACCAAACGGCAAATCGCACCACCTGTTGGGTAGTACACTCCGGTAACCCCTCCGGTGCCAATGGTAACAAACTTGGATTCGGCTGCCTGAATCTGTCCTGCACTTAGTAAAGATACCGCGCCGGCCAGAACTGCAACCTTAAATTTACTCCTAATCATCCTTGAATCTCCTATATTAATAAAATAAAAAACACCTTAAAAGGTGCATTTCCTAATTAAAAGTGCCTTAGACAAAGAAGTCAAGTAATTTATATGGATTTAAATAGTTTTTATTCTGGCAATAAAAGAAAGCGTTGGTACCGGGGGGGGGACTTGAACCCCCACGATGTCACCACCAATGGATTTTGAATCCACCGCGTCTACCAATTCCGCCACCCCGGCCTGGAAAGCTGGCTATTATAATGCAAATTCGAATAATTAGAATAATTGAATAATTAGGGTCAGAGTGTGATTAATCGGTAGTGTTCATAATTCTGTGTCAAAACTTAAAATATGATAATTTAAGGAGACAGACATGGAAGCAAAATTTGATATAGACAAGGCCTTAGCTGATTTAAAATCAGGTAAAGGTCTGACAGGTAAAGATGGAGTTCTAAC
>Ga0209790_1000038_pt1 | contig 21992 bp, 31 predicted proteins | sample WorMetG1aBELIZE2_FD_187420 | JGI IMG/M metagenome (GOLD analysis project Ga0209790, IMG submission 187420) | Marine gutless worms symbiont microbial communities from Max Planck institute for Marine Microbiology, Germany - Inanidrilus... ... | reverse complement strand
GAGAACCAGCGATGAGTACCGCCGCTTACCGAGATTTGGAAAACTTACCCGCGCGCGCCATCGGCGAGCTTTTCGATGGACAGCTTCATGCGCAATCGCGCCCGGCTTTGCCGCATGTACATGCGCAGTCCTCCATGGGGATTTCCCTGGGAGCACCCTGACCCTTTTTCCTTCGAACACGTTGCGCACCCAAAAAAGCGTGAAATCGCTGGAAGGCGTGGAGTGGTGCTGGATCGAGCAGGCGCGGCCGCTGAGCGAGCGCAGCCTGGAACTCCTAGCGCCAACCATCCGCAAGGCCAACGCCGAGAGTTGGGCGTCGTGGAATCCGCACCGTCCCTCCAACCCGGTAGACCGGTTTTTCCGGTTCGACGTAAACCAGTATGAAACCGCTCCATTCCGATACCATATACCTTTGGCTATTATCTATTCTCATTTCAGTGACAGCTGTTTCCGCAATGAGCTATAAGTGGTTAAGTGTGAACCGTTCATATGGAATGGACACGCATGTGATTCGCAATCAATCACAATTGGAAGATTTTTTGATACGACGTCAGGATACGATTGAATTTACGGATGGGCAGAATTTATATCTCATACCAACTGGGTTTTTTATCCAATCACTGGCATTTGTTACTGCCAGCGATGTGAATATAACTGGTTATATCTGGCAAAAGTATCCAAAGGATTTTCCAAAGGATTTCACTAAAGGTATCGTTTTCCCGGAAGAGGTTAATTCGGGGAATACACGCCTGGATAAATTTTATGAGTCGACCGGAGAACAAGACGGTATTAGATATGATGTGATCGGGTGGTATTTCGATGTCACCGTCAGACAATCTTTCGACTATTCTCACTATCCACTCGATCTATTGACAATCTGGCTGCGGCTGTGGAATAAGGATTTTCTTCATAGCCCTATCATTCAAGTTCCGGACTTTGCTTCATATGCAAAAACGGGCAGATCCACCTTCGGGCTGGACACCGAAATCGTGCGTGGGGAATGGGAAATAGACGAAACATTCTTCAGCTATAAGGAAGTGCCTTATGATACAAACTTTGGATTATCTACCAATACCGAAGAATACTCATATAAGGAACTTTTCATAAATCTTGGGGTTCGTCGCAAGTTCATTAATGCATTTATCGTTAACCTGGTTCCACTTTTCGTAGTAGCGTTACTGCTTTTTGCACAGATGCTTATCGTGTCTGGAAAAGAACATCTAGTCAATAGGTTCGGGTTTAATGTGAACGATTCACTTGCCACCTGTTCGGCTATATTCTTTATCGTCCTACTCGCTCATATCCAGGTAAGAAATCAGTTTACCGACTCGGGCCTGGTTTATATTGAGTATTTTTACCTTATAATGTATCTGGCAATCATATTTTGCGCCGCGAATTTATACATCTTCTCGTTAGGGAAACTTCGCTACCTTGGCATCATCCATTACCAGGATAATCTTATTCCTAAGCTGGCATACTGGCCGGTAATCACATGGGCGATGGCGATAGCAACCTGGTCGACCCTGTAGCTATACTTATTTTGATAATGGTGCTCATCACGTCCTGGATGACTTGCTTCTATAGCCTACGCGACTCATTATGACAAGACTTACTCAAGCCAGGATGCGGAGTTCCTCGGGTCTCTTCCGGCCACTTGAAGTAGCTGTTTTTTGCCCCTGGTTCTGTTTCTTCCTTTGCGCACGCGGGTGCGGTCGCGGAGACGTTCGCGTGTGTGTACCTGCCGCCGGGGACCGTCCGCGAGCCGTTGACATTCCGGTTCACCATCGGAAGCGATGAGGATGCCTGCATGCTGGAGAGCGGCCACGACGCGATGCTCCAGGTGCACCAGGCCGGCCTGTCCTGCGTGTCTCTGGAGTACGTGGAGGGCAAAAGCTCGACCAGCGGCGGCGATACGTGCGCCGTGTCGTCGAAGGGCAGGGCACAAGTGGATTACTCGCACCCGCTGTTGAGATGGAACTACGCCTACCTCATCGAGCCACACCGGTGCGCGTATGTCTGCCTGTCGCGGTCGCGGTGTACCGATAAGGTCGCGAGCTGTCCACCCGGCACCACGGGGCCTATCTATCTCGTGTTCGCCCCGTTCTGCCAGTCTTAAGCGGGTGCGGATCGCCGCACCGGAAACCAGTGACAGCCTCGTGGAGAACCAGCGATGAGTACCACCGCTTACCGAGATTTGGAAAACTTACCCGCGCGCGCCATCGGCGAGCTGTTCGACGGACGACTGCATGCGCAGCCGCGTCCGGCTTTCCCGCATGCATATGCGCACTCAATGGTGGGCGGTGAGTTGGTCAATCCGTTTCACCATGGGATGGGCGGCCCCGGTGGCTGGATCATCATCGATGAGCCGGAAATCCACTTCAAACTGGATATTGATGTGGCCGTGCCAGACCTAGCGGGATGGCGGCGTGAGCGCAAACTGAAGTTTCCGATGGGCCACAAAATTGAGCTGGTGCCGGATTGGGTCTGCGAGATCCTGTCGCCGTCCACCCGGAGCATTGATCGGGAAATCAAGCTGCCGCTGTATGCGCGATATGGCGTATCGTATGCATGGTTGGTCGAGCCCATCGAGCATGTCGTGGAAGCCTACCGGCTTCAGGACGGTGAATGGGTGGCGGTTGGTCGTTACACCGGTACGACCCAAGCCGCCATCCCGCCCTTCGACGCCGTGCCGCTCGACTTGGGCAGTCTGTGGATGCCCACGTAACTCAACCGGCGGCCCGGAACACGCGAGGTAGCGTGTTGGCCATCTGGTTTCTGCTCCTCGTGGTGAGCACGGGAATCGCTCTCGGCGGCGGCCTCCGGATCAATCTTTCCGGCTCGATGTCGGCCGGCTGTTACCTGAAGGCGACCGATGCGCTCAGTGAGCGTAGCGTTGGGTTCCGGTCGCTGACCGAAGCTTTAGATACTGGCACTGCCGGTGGAAAACTGATCTTTCACATTCCGTATAGCCTTGAGTCAGGTCCCTGCCTTCTATCCAACCGCCAAGAAGGTTGAAGGCGGTGGTCGAGGGATGACTTTGTACAACACTCCTCCTTCCGTGCAAAAGCGCCTGGCACTTGTGCATAAAATCCTATTCATCGCACAAACCGACAGTAGTATCGATAGGTACCGCTAGTTAGACCAACGCGCCTGTGAAAAACCGGACCACTTCGGGAGCGGAAGGAGGCATGGATCCACACACCAACCTCCGCAACGGATTGCCTGGCTCCTGGGAATCAGTCTACAGGGTGTGGAACACCGCAGAGGCAGGCTATTGGAACTTTCTGCGAGTTTTTCGCCGGGGCGGGAATAGTGAGAGCTGGCCTTTGTGAGAGAACAAAAAGGTCAGATTCCGCAACCGGAGCAGCATACCGAGCGCCCCGGCTACAGAGGATAAGTGATTTCCCGTTCCTGAACGGTGCAGATCCCAGGACACCCAACTCTCGGAGTTGGCCTTGTGGGAAGTTTCCGATAGGCCACACAATTGAGTTTGTGTCAGATCGGATCTGCGAGATCCTGCAACAAACGCCTGCTGGGATCAACTGGCTGAGAGCTCTCTTGCGCAAAACTCTGGAGGCTCTCCGGGGAGGCGATCTGTTTACCAGATCAGCAAATGCAAGTTTCTTAACGGTCGACACAATAGACGGGGCCCAGCGCACTGGGCCCCGCGATTTTGTGACATGTGTCTTGTTAACGGGCTGCACACAAGACCGCATGATCTAAGCCCTTCCAATTTATAAAAATTGCGGAGATAGTGCAATCAGAAATTCACAACGCGAAGCCAAGGGAGGGAGGATTATGCATTGGCGACTTGGTTTGGACTTGGGCACCAACTCGATTGGTTGGTGGGCGGTTCGTGTCACCAGGGAGGAAAGCAACCCGAAGGCATGCTGGAAAGCTGTTGAATCGATCAGTGGTGGTGTTCGTATTTTTTCCGACGGACGGGAACCGGCCAAGGGCGGACGGGTTGGCGACAGTCGAGCAGTGGCACGGAGATTGGCACGTGGTATACGTCGGAATCGGGATCACGGTCGCAACCGCATGCGCCATCTTGTCGACGATTTAATCGAACTTGGACTTCTGCCTGAAAATCCGGAGGCGCGTGATGCATTGTTCCAGTCTACGTCGAAATCAAAAGGCAACTCTGATCGTTACAATCCGTACCGCCTGCGCGCCGAGGCATTGGAACGACCACTGACTCTACATGAACTGGGCCGCGCACTGCAGCACCTTGGCTTGCGTCGCGGGTATAAGTCGAACCGCAAGGAGAGCAGCGACGATGACGGCGGCAAGCTGCGTGAGAAGATCACTGCGCTACACGCCCGTCTGGACGAGACGTACACTGGGTCAACACCTTTGGGAAACTTATCAGCGCGAGAAGCTTAAATCTGTCCCCGCGGGAGTTCGATTTCGCGCCGAAGACGATACCTATCCAGATCGGGCACTCTATGCGGCTGAATTTGATGCAATCAGAGCTGTTCAAGAGCCGCACCATGTGCTTACCGCAAAAGACTGGGACCGACTAAGAAACGAGCGCATCTTGTTCCAGTGGCCCTTGCGGTCGATCGAGCGTGGCCGCTGCGAGTTCTTCCCGGATTCTCGGCGCCATTGGCGGGATACGCCCATCGGCCATGATTTTCGCGTATTCCAGGAACTGAACGAACTGCGATGGATCGACGCTCAGGAAGAAAGGCACGCTCTGGATGCGGAACAACGCACCAGCGTGCTCGACCTGCTGATGAGAAGGACCAGAGAAGTCAAGTTCGAGTCTATGCGCAGCCAGAAACGGGTAGACGGCATGCCCCTGTTTCCTGCCGGGTCCCGATTCAACTTGGAAGGCGAAAAACGCAAAGGCCTGAAGCCCCACACTATTGCTGTGCGACTTCGGAAGGAGCCATTGCTGATGCCCCTTTGGGAGGCACGTCAGTCCGGTGATGGTGGCCGTCTGGATGATATCTTCGAGTCCTTGCAAGCGAGCCATGACAAAGATGAGCTGCAACAGGAACTAGTGACAAAGCACGGTCTCGATAATGAATCTGCCGCGACCCTTGTGGGCTTGCAACTCGGCGCTCAGACAGCCTCGGTAAGTCGTCGTTTCATGGAATTGATCGTGCCTGTGCTTCGCGATCAGGGCCTCATTTACTCCGATGCCGTGGCCAAACTGTGCGATGAAAACGGCAAGCCGCTTCACCACAGCCTACGCGGAGAAGATCGGCGCTGGTCTCCCCTCCCTTATTATGGCGAGGTCTTGGCTGGTTTGATGTTGGGGGCCGATCCGAGCGCAGATCCCGACACTCAACCAGAACAGCATTTCGGGCGAATCAACAACCCGACCGTGCATGTATCCCTGAACCAGTTGCGCAAGGTAGTCAACGCGCTTGTTGACCGTCTCGGGAGCGCGCCCGTGGAAATCCACGTTGAATTAACCCGCGCACTCAAGCAATCGCGGCAGCGAAGAAACGAGGAAAACCGACGTCAGGCCCGCGAGCAGAAACGCAACCAAGAGATTAAGAAACAGTGTAAGGAGTTGGGCATCCATGAGCCATCGGCCTGGGACATCAAGAAATTCAAACTCTGGGAAGAGTTGGGGGAAGAACACCGCTGCGTATTCTCAGGTAAAGTAATCTCGGCGGAGAAGCTATTCAACGGGGAAGCAGAAATCGAGCACCTCCTCCCGTTAAGGCGGTTTCATTGCCCGCCAGTTGAACGACACTGCCTACATGTCGAGAGTCGCGCAACGGTACCTGTGCTCACTGGAAGGCGTTCGCCAAGTCGTGCCCCATCGAGGCAGTCTCACCACGCTTGTGCGCGGCAAATGGAATTTGAACGGGCTGCTCAGCGACGACAAATGCAAAAGCCGCAAAGACCACCGCCATCACGCGGTCAATGCCGCCGTAATCGCGTTAACCGACCGATCCGTGCTGAACAAGGTTAGTCGTCTCTCGAGGCGCGGCGCCGATGACATCATAAGATTGGCAGTGCCCGATCTTGACCCCAAAATCTTAGCCGCGATCCGCGAGCGTGTTCCCCAAATCGTGGTCTCTTACAAACCTGATCACGGACTGCGCGGGAAAATGTATGCCGAAACCGCCTATGGCTACGTGCCGCCCGAGCGGCGTGATCCAAACTGGCCGGAACACGAGTGGGTGGTGCGCAAGGCGCTGACGGACTTGAGCGAGAAGAACTGTGAAACCATTCGCAACCGCAAGCTGCGGGACAGGGTGCGAAACTATCTGCAGCAGCACAAAGCCAACGGATTGAAAGCCGATAAGGCCTTGGCCAAGTTTGCGAAGGAGTATGGTGTCCGGCACGTTCGCATCCTGATCAAGAACCAGACCATTTCACCAGCCGCCTCCGCACCCTACAAAGGATACGCGCCCGTGTCCTACATCTGTTGCGACGTGTGGCGGGTGCCGAAGGGGCGCGAACGCGGCGAGTTCAAGGGTGTATTTTGGTCCTATGCCGAGACCGCCGATGGGCAGGCTCCTGACAAGGCGACGAAGAAGCCTCATCCGGCGGCGCGGTTCGTTGCCCGTTTGTTTAAGGACGACATAGTTGCCTACGAGGAAGGCGGACGGACGAGTATCGTCCGTGTGGCCGGGTTCAGTACGACAAACAACAAGTTGGACATTCGCCCACATCATCTCGCAGTGTCCGAACAATCGTATGTCGGAATCAATGTGTTAGGAGCGAAGGGGCTCAAAAAGGTACGTATTTCCCCCGATGGCCTTGTTTTTGGCGTGGAAGGTGAGACGATCTCATGATCGGCGGCATCGTCGAGATCGCGGACGCCGGCAGACACGTTTCCGTGCACCGAGGATTCGTTAGGGTTTCGGAGGGTGGAGACGAAATTGGCTGCGTGCCGTTGGACGACGTTACGGCTCTCATTCTGTCGGGGCCACAAACGACCCTTTCCAAGCAGCTGATGGTGGAACTGGCAGAACGCAAGGCGGTGATCGTGACATGTGGTCGAAACTGGCACCCTTTGTCACCGACACTGCCTCTTGGCGCGCATTTCGAATCGGCGGGTATTCTACATGACCAAATCAGTGCCCGCGCGCCGTTGAAAAAACGCCTCTGGCAGCATCTGGTCAGGGTGAAGATCCAAAACCAGAGCACTATTTTAGCGTGCCATGCTCCCGATCATGCGGCAATTGCCAAGTTATCGGTACTAGCACGGCGGGTGCGCTCAGGTGATCCAGAGAACATGGAGGCGCAGGCCGCGCGGTACTACTGGCCCGCCCTGATGGGCAAGGAATTCCGCCGCGACAGGTTCGCCACTGATGCCAACGTGCATTTGAACTACGGCTACACGGTCTTGCGCGCGGCGATGGCTCGGGCAGTTTGTGCCGCTGGATTGCATCCAGCTCTTGGCCTGCACCACCACAGCCGCGTCAACGCCTTCGCCCTGGTCGACGACCTGATAGAGCCGTTCCGCCCACTGGTCGATACTATTGCCTGCGAGCTTCGCGATTTGGGTGTAGCCGGCGACCTCAATCCCGAACGCAAACGCCGGCTCGCCGCTGTGTTTCGGCAGGATTTGATCGGCGAACGGGGGGCCTCACCCTTGGTCAATTGCCTGGCACGTCTGGCGCAGTCGGTGGCAACCAGCTTGGCGAAAAAGTCCGATGCGTTGGTATTGCCCGAATTCAAACTAGCTGATCAGCTAGCGTGACGGTGACGATTCCGGATCGCACAACTTGGGTTAGCGGATTTCGAATCTTGTGGATGCTGGTGATGTTCGATCTGCCGGTGGGTGAGAAGGAGGAACGTAGCGACGCCACGCGATTCCGCAATTTTCTGCTCGACCAGGGTTTCCGCCGGGCCCAGTTTTCGGTGTATTACCGCCTGATCACTGGACGCGACGCGGTAGAAGTCATGGAAAAGAAGATTGCCGCAGCCGTTCCCTGCGGCGGTTCTGTGCACATCCTGATGATTACCGACAAGCAGTACGAAAACATCCGCGTTTTCACCGGAGGAGTTCGTGGATCGCCGGAAAAAATCAAACAGTTGGTCCTTTTCTGAACCAAATCCAATCGTTTCCAAAACGGCTATCGGCCTCAAATTCCCATGTTTTTAGGAACTTGAGACCAATCTATCTTAGACCATCCGGACTTGAGCGCAACCCGCAAGTTTGGCCAGCCGCGTATTGGTACAGCTGTAGGGAGATGCCTTCAAATGCCTATTTGAACGTCTTTATGAGCTCTTTCCCAGGTCGGTTGCAGTGCATGTTCCAGTTGTGTGGACGATGCAGGCGCGGTCAAGGTTTTGCCTGTTTTCTTCTCCTTTCTCCCTTTTCTTCCCTACCTTCCTCGCCGTTCTTACCGTCGTGAAAAATCACGCTAGCCATGCTTTCGCAACCTCGCGTGTGGCCACTTCTCTTTCCTCGAAGAGGAATTGCAAGAAACCGAGTCGGCCGAACGCTCGCCGCATAGCCAGATAGCCACCTGGGAGCTGCTTTCACCAGCGTGGCGTCGGGCGCGAGCAGCGCTTCTTCCTGCCGCATATCTGCTAGAATGTACGTTTGTTTCGAGAAAGTTTTCCCAACTGAAGTTGCGTTTTGAGCTGTTTCTCCATAATCCGCAGTTCGTGCGTCTTGTCCCTGCGATCCTGAAAAAAGTCCAGGATGCGTGGCAGGAACGCCGAAAGTAGACCGATGATTGAGCCAATCAGACTGCCAATCATGAGAATGTCCCTTTGTGTGGGACGGCTTTGGAAAGACTCCCCTCTTCTTTAAAGGGATCTCCTCCTGGAGAGGACTAGCTTTAGGGAAGAAATGTTAATAGAAATCATTATTTCTAATCAAGAACATGGGGACCCAACGAGAATGAGCCATTTTGGGCGCTCTTGGAAGGAAAGCGCGTGGCCTGCGGAAGCAAGCTGGATTTGGGTTCGACAGGTTTGTTTGGGAGAACGGGCTGAATCGAACCTACCAGAGAGAGGTCGAAAATGGGAAACGTGAACATCACGGTCCTCTATCTCGATAGGCTTACGCGGATCTTTGGCGTTTCGCCAAAGGATCTTTTGGATCTCGATTTCTCGGTGGCGGAAGATGAGGAATTCGAGGCATTCGCTGTAGGTCGTCGAGGAAACGCCGCCCTGGACTAGGCAAAAAAACCCGCCATGAAGGCGGGTTTTCCGTTCCAAACGGTCACATTCAGAACTTGTACAAGCCACGACCCACGTGGCGAGTACTTAAACCTTCACTGCACCACTCACCTTTACTCGAAACGGAGACGGGTCATGTCCAACTCGACGTTTGCATCCCGCCGCACTCTTAACGCGGAAAACCTTGCCAGTGCGCTCGGTGGCCGGAAATCCGGTGACGGCTGGGTAGCCAACTGCCCCGCTCACGAGGACCATCGTCCGAGCCTTTCAATCCAGGAAAAGAACGGAAAAGTCCTCGTCCACTGCTTTTCCAGTTGCCACCAAGACGACGTCCTTGAGGCGCTGAGACAGCGCGGACTGTGGCCCACCGAGTCACGGGCCAGCCGACCGCCGGCTGCCGCCGCGGTTTCCCAGTTACCGCCTGACCGTCCGCCCCAGGCCCTGTGGGCCGGATACAGTCCGGTCTCGCCAAGTAACAAGTGGTCGAGGGATGAGCGTCGCCGATGCGAAAAGAATGGCCGGTGACCTTGGAGCCGGCCAAGAACTTTTTACCGCCGTCGGCGGCAATGTATTGCAGGCTGTGGATTGCGCCTGCCGTGTCGGTGAGAGGGATCGCCAGCGTGGATTGGTTCGGAACCGCCCGCGCACCATGCGTGCCGATGCGCTTTCCGGTGAGGTAGGGATGGCTCGGCGAGGCCGGACTATACCCGTCCCACAAGGCCTGGAGTGAATGGCCAGACGGTTGGGAGACCACGGCGGCAGCCAGCGGCCGGCTGGCCCGTGACTCGGTGGAACACAGTCCGCGCTGTCTCAGCGCCTCGAGGACGTCGTCTTGGTGGCAACCGGAGAAGCAGTGGACAAGGACTTTTCCGTGCTTTTCCTGAATTGAAAGGCTTGGATTCTGGTCCTCGTGAGCGGGACAGCGGGCTACCCAGCCGCCGCCGAATTTGCGCCCGCCAAGCGCGGCGGCGATGGTTTCCGCATTTGGGGAAGAAACGGTGGTAAAATGACGGTTCGCAGTGGGCATGGATTGCCTCCAATGGACAGGCATCCGAACCCATTGCAAACACCGGGCAACAACTCTACAATATGATTACGCCATGCGTGATACATGGTTCCGTTATCCTGTCTCATTTAGCGGTGAGTGTGTGATTTGCGGTTAGGCGGCTTTCAAGTGTCAATTGAAAGCCGCCTGTAGTCTAAACGAAAAACCAGCCTCACGGCTGGTTTTTTTTGCGCGTTGCCTTCTGGTTTTTATTCTTCTTATTTCAAGATAGCTTTTTAAGTCGATTTCAAGCTATCAAAAATCTATGCGCAGCCCGCTAAATAGATTGAATGATACTCTGGCCCCTATATGCGCCTAACGGCGCGTACGGCCTTAGTTCGCTTCACTCACCAAAGGGAAAAGACGGCGTGCCTTGAACCCTTATACCTGTTTCGCTGAATTGATCCCTGATCCATGTCAGAACGCCCATCAAGGGCAAGCAGGCTTCGCCTGTGCTACGCACCCTTGACGGACAACCTATCACGGCTCTTTTCGGGATCAGCGAACAGGCTCCGAAGGGAAAGGCACTAAACGTTCCCTCTCCTATATCTCCACAGATAGGAATATCGTCTTATGGACAAAATGGATATTTTGGCTATATAATGGATGCAAAGAAAGGAGGCTGCCATGACACGCGTCACAGCAACAGAATTTAAAAACAACATCGGCGCATTCAGCGATGCTGCAATGCAAGAACCAGTCATCATCACGAGCCATCAACGTGACCGCCTCGTGTTGCTATCAGCAGATGAATATCGCCGTTTGACTGGTGACAACCCTCAAGGTATTTCTGATGATCGCCGTCGCGAACTGCGCGAAGGGATCGAATATCATCGAAACACCATCATCGAGTTAGCTAACCGATGAGAGAACCACGGTGGCTATCCCGCGAGGACGTGGAAATTATCCATGAAGGTGTGATCGAAGTCGGCGGCGGATCACACGGCCTGCAGGATGGCAACTTGCTGGAATCAGCTCTTGCCAGACCTCAAAATCAACATGCTTATGGCGAGACCGATCATTTTCAGCTTGCTGCCAGCTATGCCGAGGGCATCTCCCGTAACCATCCATTCGTTGATGGAAACAAACGGACAGCATTCCAAGCGTCCTATCAGTTCCTGAAAGATAATGGGCACCAGCTCGACCGTGCAAATGGACATGAGCACGCCGAAATGATGGAACAGCTAGGACAAGGTAATATCAGCCGCGAGGATGCCGCCAAGAATTTCCGTGAACATTCCCGTTCGTTACAGCAGGAAGAAAGCCAGTCACAAAATCAAGAGAATACTCAACGCCGTTCAGCTCGTGACATCATGCATGAACAGCGAGAGCGATCCCGAAAGCAAACGCGCAGGCCGAGGCGTTAGGTTGCGGGTTGCGCTCAAGTCTGGATGGTCTAAGCTTGGATCAAAGGTGTTCTCGCCCCATTAGCGGGTCTCCTTCTTCCCCAGAGCGAGGACGCTGTCTTTGGTGTGTGGCGCAAGGCAGATACTATCGAGCGGCTCATCGACGATGCGAAGACACACAACTATCTGCCGCCGCTCCCCCTCGGGGAACGGGACGGGGAACGCGATCTCTTTGTTGCCTTAGAACGTATCGGTGTAATGTTTCGGCGCAAGGACGAGCGCCTCGACATGCCCGACCTGTTCCGGGTCGCAGCCAAGCTGTTGAAGAAGGGAGCTATCGCGCCTGCGTGATGTCCGCTCCTGGCCGCACGCGGACCTCAGCCTCTGAGTCGCTACCAATGATCATTGGCTTGTTTCGCTTGTGCTGAATCCGGTAATTCACTAGGGCCTCTCCCTGCGTGCTCTGGACCAGAAGCGCGGGAACATCGCCCTGGTGGATGCCTGGACCCAGCTGCAAAACCGTCAGCTTGCCGTTTTTGTACACGCGCTGAGGCCGCCAGGCGCATCGTCCGCAGCCGGCGATGGTGTACGCGAAATCCAGCGTCGAAATGTCCTCGCCCGTTGCCGGAAACCGCCGCCGTTTCTCGGCTTCGGCGCGGTCCCGGTAGTACGCCTGCCAGGCCGCATTCACCTCGTTGGGATAAAGGCGTCTATGTCGGCGCCTAGTTCGACGCGAAACGCCGTCAGACGCGCTACCTTGCTTCTGAAAGGCTTCGCCCTCCTGACACCCTCCCCGCCTAGCCGTAGGAATCTCCGCCCTTTGAGGGCGGGGAGGGTGTCAATTTCCGAGCCGGCGAATCCGTTGGCTATCCTTCTCCTAGGTGGCGGCGGTCCAGCCAGGCGGTGAGATCGCTTTTCTCGCGGAAATCCAAAAGCGCCTCGGCCAGCGCGTCCAACCCGTCAGGCCCAAGTTGGCCGATCCGTTGGCTATCCTCTTCCTGGATTGGTCCGGTCACCCATTTGAGTTGGCGCAGGACCAGGGCCAGCTGGCCCGCTTCTCGGCCTTCTTCCAGCACCGCGTCCAGGTCCGCGTAGCCGCGCCGTTGTAACAGGTTGCGCAATGCCGCCTCGTGAGCTGCCGATTTGTCGTATAGGGCCTCCACGAGCACCGGGTTCCGGAGAATGCCAGGGGCTTTCAACTCCTCTCCCGGATAGGCCAGTTGCAATCCGTCCGGCGTGTGGACCTCGACCCGGCGCGGTCCGGTCAGGCGCACTACCCACACGTAGCGCGTTCCCGCCCCGAGCAGGGTGCGAATCTTTGCCTGGAGATCCCCCTCGTTCTGACCGGTATCGGCATACTCGACCGCCAGCAGCGGTGCTCCGGGAATCCAGCCCGGCTCGTCCGGGACATTGCCCACGGCGATGTCGGGAGCACGGAGGTTTTTCTCGTCCGGCGTGAATCCGGCATCGAAGCCCACTGACTCGACCTCCGGATCGGTCTCCAACACCGCCCCCCCGTTCACATTTGCCTTGGCGTGCCGCCCCCCACTGGGCAGACACTCGATGGGGTGGCCGTCGTCGAGTTCGTAAGGATCGCCGCAACGCAGTTGTTCCGCGCGGAAGGGACCAACGGATTGTTGTTTGTTTAGCATTTGGATCGAGTCCCCATGTTTGGTAGATCTTCGTCATGAAGCGCCGAGGGCGCGCGCTGTGCAGCCGTCTTGTACGAGCGCGTGGGCAAGCTGTAATTGGTTAGCGATCTGTGCCGCCTGCACCGCGACAGCCTCTTGCTGGGTCTCTGGCGGCAGTAATTCGCGCAGCCGTTGAGCGATCCGATCCGCCCTTATTTCATCCACTGATTCCAGCAGCAGATCGCTGAGGAGCGGTGCGGCCGCGTAGGGCACCTGGCGAAAGAGCGCCTGCACCGCCGGCGCGGTGTCTTGAGCCTCCGCGCCGAGGAGGCTTAATACGCTGCTCTGAACGGTCTTCTTCGCCCGAAGTTCATCGAGCACGGGAAATTGCGGGGCTTCAAGGGCCATTTTGGCCGCCTCCTGAACTGCTCGTGTGGGCGGTCCTGTCTATGGGCTGGAGGTCCTAGGAATTGCGACGCTTGAATACCATTTGGCATGAATATGTGGTTGTTGCGGTAAAAAAAATCATTTTCGAGATGAGTGAAGTGACCAACCGGAGATCCGGCTTAATGGCTGGCCTGATTGCCTGCGGCTTGTTCGTGCTTGGAATTTTATTCCTTGGCATCGTATTTGTCCCACTGGCCGCCATCGTCGCTTTGATTGCAACGGTGCTGGCCGTGAAAAACAAGCATTGGGGCGGGATACTGGTTGCCGTTTTGGCTTGGATATTAACGGTTATTGGACTCACCACCTCTCCTGTTCTTCTTATCTTCCTTGGTTTCTTGTAGCAGTCCATCACCTCAGAGGCCCTCGAACGCTCGCTGACGGCTTCCCGACACCGACTAGTCTTGAGGGTTGCCCGCCGCTGGAAACGCGCCACAAGCGCTTAGAGGGCGGCTCCGGGCTTGCAATCGGGCCAGCGCAGGGATGCGCGCGCAGGCACGGCAGCCTAGAATACTCCGACACTGCATATGGCTTGATCCTGCGGCTTTCTGTCAGGTAACGCAGAAGCTCCTTAGAAGCTCCCTGCGGTATTTTTTCGACCTTCCCTATGCTTTACCCTATTGGTAGGGGCTCGGAAACGCGCCATAGGTACTTAGATCAGTCCTAGGGACTTGCCCGATATGAAAACGGAAAAAATACTATGACGTTATTCGTTGATTGGGTACAAAGTAACCCGGAATTTCTAACTGGGTTAGTTCTGGGAGCCTTTATTGTTTGGATTTTGACTTACAGTAAGACTTTACGGACTAAGCTAGTCGAGCAGACTCAGCAGGTTGAGCAACTCATTCAAGTGCGAGTCCAACTGGCTGAGCAGACTCAGAAAGTAGAGCAGCTCTTGCAAGCCAGGCAGGCAGCGAAAAACCGAGCGAAGGAACTAGATCTCAGTAATCATTCAAACCAAATAAAATTTATTGAAAAGGCTGTTCTTCGTAGCCGCAAGCCGATAACTGATGAATCATTTCGAGCGGTCTATGCGATATTGGAACAATCACTTATGCTTGGCTGGCACAACGGCTGTACCGGATACCACGCCGTCAGCCACAATTCATCGCCTGGACCGCTCTTAAGGAACAGTTCGGAGCTGGACTTGGTTGGATGAACAACTTCAAGCGCAAATTCTATGTTGCCCTAGGTCAGGTTCTCGCCTTCTGCCCTGCCACCAAAATCGAAGTAGATGGTTGTGGCTTAACCCTGTATAGTAGCCCGCTGCCCGTGAAAAAGCGCTTGGTGCTTGTGCATAAGTCTCAAGAATAACTCAAGTTATCTACGTGTAGTTGGTATCACAATCCGATAGTTATACCGATAGTTTTCTGGTATTAGCGCCGCCTGCCTGTGGATAACTTAGCCATATCAGGTTCGGAAGACGACAGCACGGAAGGAGGAACGGATTCACACATCAACCGCCAGAGCCGGTAGCCGTTCCAGTGCGACGAGATGGTCGCGATATCCGAGACGGACTCCGAAACGAAGACTGGCCTTGTCGGGCCCACACAAAACCCAGCCATCAATTCGGGCCAGGGCATGTGCCCAGAGCGAGCGCTCGCCGGTGTCCAACGCGATGTTAGAGGCCAGAACTGCCATTTGGGCAAGCTCTTGATCTGCAACCTCATGAACCGCTGCTAGCGAGGCGCGCAGTTCCGTCACTTCAATCTGCTGCTCCGGCCGCCGACGCTGGAATCCAGTCTGGGTTTCAGTCACACAGTCTTCCACCGTTTCCACGGCATAGCCACCCGAGAGTGCCCGCCATGCTCCTATCCTGAAAGACTCCAAGATTGCGTTTGTGTCGACAAGGACGGGCCCAGGGTGTCGTGCCATGAGTCGTCACAAGTCGGCAGGAGGTTCGATCCCGTATGTGGCGAAAAGGTCTGCGATGTCTTCGATGGTCAGATCAAGCAGGCTCGCAGCACGTCGCATCGAAACGCGGCCTTCGTCGATGGCAAGACAGATCACCTCCATAAAGGGTTTCGAGAAACGGGCAGGTGGAATGTTCTCAGCCGTATCCCGTCCGTTGTTTCGCAGCGCCGCTTCAGGGATTGTGCGCGCTTTTGCAGGCGTGAGCTGATCGAGAGCAACCAGCCGCCATTTCAATGCCGAGGAGGTCACCTGTAGATCGTCGGCCACCGAGTTCAGCTTAGCGATGAGTTCGGCCTCTCCGAGGCTTGCCCAATCACCAAATTGTTTGATCGTACCAGTAGGCATGAGCACTGCAGATGCGAAGTTGTTGGCGAGCTGCTCAACGCGATTGCCCCCGGTTTCCCGAGCTTCCTCCGAGTGTTCTGGCGGCATTGCATCCCAGGTGAGGATGTGGAAAAGCTCATGCGCGAGATCGAAATGACGGCGCCCGACGATTTCATGGCGATTGATAAGCACCACGTCCAGCTCGGGCAGACGGCAGGCAGCGCCAGAAATCCCCTCGAACGCATCGACCATAAGGACCAGGATACCGAGATCACGCTCCATCACATCGGCCAAACGGAGTGACGGAACATCGCCGAGTTCGAACTCGGCGACAAACCGTTCTCCCACCTCCATCGCGTCCTCGAACCGCGATTGGCGGGTAAGACCGAGTGCTCGACGCAGAAGCGGAGTCGCGCGCCCAACTTGCGGCGCGATCACCCGAAAGGCGGCGATCCATCGGCCGGTGTTTCGCTCGTAGGTATTCAGTCGCTCTGGGCCAAGGTCGTTTTGCCGCCAGGAGAAGCGGCCCTCGCCAACCAGTAGGAAGGGGTCAGTAAAGTAGTCCAGCGGTGCTCCCAGCTTTTCGACAGCGAGCATGAGCTCTTCAGCCGTGACACGGCGTTCACCGGTCTCGATGGCCGAAACGGTTTGCCGATCCTTGAAGCCAAAGAGGCGTGCAAGATCACTCTGCGAAAGCTTGCGCTCTTCTCGTAAGGCCTTGATCCGTCTGCCAATAAGTTGTGTCGCCACGGGAACCTCCATGACACATCATAATCTTGCAAACTCCATTATGCGAGAATTTCTTGCGATTTGTCTATTGTGGGCTGTTTTTAGGTTTGTTCCTATAGGGCTATGCGCGCCGTTCCCTCAATCTTGGCCTTGTTTGGCTTTGAGGGATCGGTCATGACTTTATTACCTGGAAACGTTTTGCCGCTCTTTTTGAGCAACTGTTCATACGCCCACATCAACTCATCTTCGCGGTACCCTTGGTCCGCTAAACGTCGCAGATCGGCTTCCACGGCCAGATGTTGTTCCACCGGCAACGCACGGATTTGCTCCCGCCTGTGCTTATCGGCCTCTCGCCGTTCCTCATAATCAGCAAACATTGTTTCACCCCCAAATGGAAAAAGGCCGGTCCCAAGGCCATGATGGTCTAATTTCGCGGGATCAGAACACACTGAAAGTGTATCTCTGGCACTAGCAATTTTGGGGGCGCTAATGGGCGGCTCTGCGGCAGCCGCGTTTGAGCTTGGGCTTAGTGGCACGTTCGGCGCAAATGCGTTAATGCCTTGGAAAGAATGGTTTGGTCAGGGTAATCAAGCAAGGATAGGGAACGGGAAAAGACCAGCGCAGTGCGGGGGCGTGGCGCTTGCCGCGTAGCTTGCAAGCGGCGTGACGGGCGGTCAGACGGTGTTACTCCGCCGCTTCCGCAACCACCCAAATCCGTTTCAGCGGCAATTCCGTGCGGATTTCCTCGTCCAGCTTGTCATAATGTGCAAGCACCTGGTCGATCAGGCCTCCCTGATCCCAAAGACGGACCCGGAAGAACTGCGTGGCTTCCTCCTTGTCCACACTGGACTTGAATCCACCCCAAGAAACCAACAGCCCATGACTGGCCTGGACGTTCTGCATCACGCCAATCAGTTGATCCAGCATCGGGCGGTCCAATGCGGAATCGCCGGACTTCACTTGCACACAAACACGCGGCTCACCAAAACCCATCGGTTCCGGTGCTGCCAAAATATCGATACCCTTATCCGGTCCTTCAGGGCTCAGATAGGTAGTATCAGCCCTGCCGCGAAGTACTGCATCCACCAGTCGGGCCATGCCGTGCCCCTGAAACTGGGCAATGATCAGTTTCGCAATCTGGTCCCGTGCGGCCTGGACCAAGTCCTCCAGTCCCTTGCAGGACTCCGCAGCTTCCTCTTCCGCTTTCTTCTTGGCGCTTGGTATCATGCCGGTCGATTTCCATTCGTTCTTGGCCATCTTGTGAATTCGTTGCTCGGCATCGTTGCGGCTCACCTGGCAAACGGTCATGAAGGCACCGAAGGAATAGAGAAAATCCTGATCGAAGTTGGTGCGCGGTACATCCTGAACAATCCATTCCACTTCCCGGTAATGGAAGAACGGATCGTCACCATCGGGATTGAAGGTGTAATCCCCTTTCACCTTTGCCACATGGATGGCGGGCTTCTGTTTGCTGGGCAGGACAACCCAATCGCCCTGCGCGATCCCCTGGCTGAACGCCCAAATCTGCCCCAGATTATTGGTGATCCGGCCCTTGGGCGTATCGGGATAGACATGCTCCAGCAAGGCGCGGAGTTGCCCGCGATTCTTCAATGCACCGAGATCGTGCGAGAGTCCATCCCAGGTAAGAAAGATTCTGTTCTCTTCAAGAAATTTCTTTTCAAATTCACCGTGCGCGCCGGCGCGGACTAACCAAAGGGCCATTGGTGCTCTCCCATGAACTATTCGTTATTCGATTCTGAATAATTTACCATTTGACATACCACGTACTGCGTGCCTCTCTTGGATATCTTCTGGCGTTCTTTTTCTCTGCTTCGGCCAAGATTCGAGAAGTTCATTGATACAGGGCTCAATCGTTGGATCGGAAAATGTCATCTTCTCCAACTGAAATAAAGCGCAAAGAATATCTGTCTTGGTGTTTACTTCAATTTCCCGCCGCCAATCATCTCCGAACAGTAATTCACCGAGTTCGATCAGGTCGCAGAATGCCTCCACACATTCCCGATTGTTCACGTTCAAATCAAGCAAGTGGGACGAGTGGAAGAAATCGTTCCTCCTAGTACGGCGTTCTTTCATTTGGTCCGTCAGCTCGATAATTCGATGGTGTTCGTCAGGATGGAAGTGGCCGTTCTTTCCATTTCTAACGTCATTGAAAATCTGCGGGAAATTTTTGAAGCTGCCATTCGTCCTGGAGTCAGACCAATCGTTCACGTTCTCGACCAAACATAATTTGTGAGAGTAGTTCCACATAGTTATCGCAGAGGATGAATGCAGTCTTGAGGTAGCGCTCACCAAGGCGGCTGGAATAGTAAATTTCCATGCCGGAACCGATCTCGTCAATCAGATAGGTAAGCTGTGCCATGGCTATCCCTCACCCAGAAATTCAGCTTCAAACCCACTTTTAGCCGCTTCCCATTCCTCTTCGGCCTCCTGACGCAACCGCCTAGCTTCCTCCCTGCGGCGCTGGATTTCCACGACTATCTCCGTTTGCGTTGCTTCATCCGGTATCGGAACCAATAAGTCCACCACATCATCGTTCGCTAAGCGTGGATGGGTATTCCCCGTCATCATGTGCTTGGTTTGAGCAACCACTAGCGAAGAACGCAAAGCAGCGGCTAGATAGTCCGAATGAATCGGAGGATCAGAAGGTTTGATGCGTAGTACATGGAACTCGGTCGAACAGACCCCATCCCGGTCGGTGGACCACACCTTGTTCAAATAAGGGCAGAGCCGCCCATACAGGACATTGCCTTTATTGAAAAAAAGCACTGGCCTTTACCCGGTTCCTCAGTGGTAACGGCCAACTCTCCCGTATTGCTCTCAATGTTTGCCAGTCCGATATATTTATCTGGATCGGCTTCCTTTTCCGTGTCACGCTTGAAAGCTACGATCTCGCCCAGCCCCACAACCTTATCCGCTTTGTCGGCGGCTTGAATCGCCCGTAGCGCGTCTACTCGTTCAGGATGGTAATAATCAGCACCCAGTTGTTTGGTTGGTTCTCTAGCTTTCAGATGAATGGCATACGCATTGGCCACTCTATTTTTTGGTGTTTTGATCCCTAACTGTTTCGTCAACCAATGATCAATACCGGAAAGAAGAGAATCGGCCTTTGCTCTTGCTTCATCACGCTCAACACGAGCAACATCAAGTTCAGATACTAAACGGTTCTGAATAGCAAGGGATGGCAATAGGATAACAATTTTCTCTAAGGTTTCTGAGTTTATACCAGCTTGATTGTTAAAATTAGTGCTTAACTTAGAAAAATATCCAAGGCGCTGCATCATGTTGAACACTGCAGAAAGATATTCACTACTAATTCTCACATTAGGAACAATACGCGTTACATGATTCGAGCAACATATGCTTGGTAAAGTTTTTTCATACAACACTGCCGTTTTTCCTACCCAAGTAGTACTATTTGTGTTATTGAACAAGACCTCACCAGCCTGGATAAAATCAACCTCTGATACCGAATTAACCGGAATACGTTTTGCATTTTTAAGAATTACACCTTCATTTAGATCAGTTCCGCCCAATATTCGGCACGGACTTTTTCTTCGGGATCGGCGTAGCGTTCAGTGTGATCGACAGCGTGATAGTGGATGCGCTGCTTCTTGCCTTCCTCCGAGATCGAGGCCAAACCATCTTGGATGGCTTGTTCGAGATAGGTCATGGTTTCTTGTTTCATGGTTAGGCCTTGTTTGTCCCTGGTTACCGATGCTTTAGCCACCCGCGTTGTTCACTCAGTTCTTGTCTTTCTGTTTCGGTACTTCAACGGGTATCCCGTTCTTGTCGCAGTAATCCATGATCAGCACCGCCACCATGTTGGCGATGGAACGATTCTCCCATTCCGCCTCCGTGCGCAGCGCCTCTTTCAGTTTCGGTTCGATGCGAAAAGTCAGCGTGGCGGTCTTGGCGGTGGCTATGGCTTCCCTCTGGTTTGGTGAACTACGGTGAATGTACCGTACATATACTGCAACGTCTCGTATAATCCAAGGGGTTGACAAACAGTTACGGAGGACGGATGGCTACCCGGTACTACATCACCAAAGACTTCTTCCGGAAGATACCCAACGCGTTGCTGGCCTGCTATTTCCATGAACGGGAACTGTTCACCGATCTGGATTTCTTGGCTATGAAGGAGACCAAGCCGGATGCGCTGTTTTCCGCCTGGCTAGAAGATGAATCAGTTATTGGCGCCTGTTTGTGACGGGATCCATGGGTACTCCTCATATAATAGCGATAGTTATCTCATCCCAAACTGTGGATAATCGATTGGACCGTCCACCAAAACCTCCTATAATCCCTAGGGACCCGACACACCACAACTGATTCCTTCAGGGATTCACATCGGATACAACTCCAAAGAGAAGAAATATGAAAACCAATGATGAAAGAATAGTTGTAATGCTATCAGGCGCCAATAGAGGAATTGGTGAGAAAATAGCAAAGAGACTATCTTCTGAGGGGTATATTTTAAGCCTCGGTGCGCGTAGAATCGAGACTCTTGAAAACAAGTTTCATGCATTTGATAGGAATAAAGTATTGTGTAACAGGTATGCTGCTGAAGCACCTGAATCAGAAATGGAATGGATTGATTCTACAATAGGAAAATATGGTCGTGTCGATGTATTGATAAATAATGCAGGCATCTTTCGATCAACTACAATCGAAGATTTTGATGAAGAAATTGTGGATAAACTATGGACTGTAAACGTCAAAGGTCCATTGCGATTGATAAGCTTGGCTTTCCCATATTTGAAGAAAGCAGGAAGGGGCAAGGTGATTAATTTATCTTCTTTGTCCGGGAAGAGAATAAGAGGGCGATCGGTAGGGGTAGGGTATGAGATGAGTAAATTCGCGCTCACAGCACTGACACATTCAGTAAGATGCTCCGGTTGGGAGTATGGCATCAGAGCAACAGCAGTCTGTCCGGGGTGGGTCAATACACAGATGGTCAAAGATATCAGCCGATAAATTATCGAACCAGAACAAATGACACAACCGGAAGATGTGGCTGCTCTTATTTCAACACTTCTTAAATTACCGAATACTGCATCTATTTCGGAACTATATGTCAATTGTATTCTGGAAAGTTCATATTAATGCCTTTGCGCGTAGCGAGCGCAGTCGCATCCCGCCGCACCGCGTGTGCACGCGCAATCTTCGGTAGGCGGCGCATTAATCAAGGCAGTGCGTCGATGGCTACCTGTCCTGCAGGCCACAGGCGATCACCCCCCACTCATCGAGCCCGACCACTCGCGACCCAGTCTTCAGGTTCTCATCGATCCCTTTTCGACCTACCCCTACCCTCCAATGCGCCCCCAGGAGCCTCTGAGAGGCTCTCTACTGGCTTCCTGTGCCTCTCCCTAGAGCTACTGGCTACCCTACTGCTGAGGGATCCTAGAGGCGTTTTGGGGGCTTCTGAGGGCT